>Ga0222649_1000041_pt1 | contig 54178 bp, 94 predicted proteins | sample AntAcemetagen337_FD_179865 | JGI IMG/M metagenome (GOLD analysis project Ga0222649, IMG submission 179865) | Saline water microbial communities from Ace Lake, Antarctica - #337 | ecosystem: Environmental > Aquatic > Non-marine Saline and Alkaline > Saline | place: Antarctica: Ace Lake... | reverse complement strand
TTAGCATTACTACAGTTTTATAGGAAAGTCAAGATAAAAATTATATATTAAAGCAGGGATTGTGGCTTTACACTAGGAGAGCCGCAGCTTGTCCTATTCCCCTATACACCTCTACAGCGATCAACCTATATTATCCTGTAACATTCAGGAATTGCCTTTTCAGGTGGTTTACGATAATTCTTGTGCGGGTCTCTCCCCGCTAGTCACGATTTCACTCGTCGGCCCAGTCGCGATCTGGTGCTTTTCTTAAATTCTAGACCTTGAAAAATTACTAGAGGAATCGAACCCCTCATCTCGGCCTATCCCGATGTTCTACCACTAAACTAAGTAACCTACTATAAAACAATCGGCAAATTACAATATAGTATTTCAAGGTCTTGGGCGATTGCCGCCACCCAAAGTTTGCTATTATGTATTTAAACACAAAAGGGGTTACCTTTATCGCAAACTATTCTATGTCATCGTTGTTGTCATAAATTACTATCATATAACAATTCTGTTTTTATACAGTACAACAAACTTATTAGTATGTCAACTTAAATTTTGATGAACCGTCTCAAGATCGAACCGAGGACCTTAAAATTAAGAGTTTTGCGCTCTACCAACTGAGCTAACGGTACATATTTATTCAGGATCTATTGATCCGTATTTGTTTATTAATCCTTTAATAAACTTCTTGTCTGCTGCACGTTTGACCTTATTAGGCTTATCATGTACTCCGGCGCCACTGCGTACTACTGCAAACCCAACTACTGGATTACGTGGTTTAGGTACCGGCACTTGTTTTTGTTTCATATTTTTGCTTCCAAAATGTAATATACGCTAGTTAGTTTACTATAGTAATATCTACAAGAGTTGCGTTTTTATTATTGGTGTCCAGGATCTGAATCGAACAGACATCCTTGGTTTTTCAAACCAATGCTAAGACCACATCAGCTACCTGGACAGATTAATTTGGTGCTTCCAGTAGGACTCGAACCCACAACCTTCGCGTTCGAAGCGCGACACTCTCTCCAGTTGAGCTATGGAAGCATATTATTTTATTGCAATATTATAGATTGTCTATACGTTTTTGATAACGCATACGTTCTAAATTACCGACTTCATGAGACCCGGTTCCGCACCAGTCGACTTCGTTTATAAGCTCGTTGATGATCAGTTTAATCTCTCTCTTGAAATCCTCTGCTTCTGTAATTGCTATTTCTAAAGCAGTTTCTGCTTTTTCTACACGTTGCTCCCAATGCTGTATATACTCGCTAACAGCTTGATTACGGATGGCAACTTCAATTACCCCTCCTGTTTTCATCAGGTGTAGTTCATCTGCAATAAGTTCTTGCGGAGTTCTAGGAAGATTTGTACTTACGATATTATGTTCTGTATTGATCATTTTACTACCTTGATTAACATACTTTTATTATGCACAGATATCCTAATGATGTCAACGATTAATTTAGTAGTCGTAGTAGGTTCTTGTCCTACTGCATTTAAGTAATTTTGGTGCTACAGGAAGGTACCGCTCCTTCTACCACTCAGTTATCAACTGAGGCCCTCACTTTTCGGACTCTGTAACAATTTTCTATATTCTTCATTGAGATCAGCTTGATACTCTTACACTTGATCTACACAACTGTATTCATTACTTAGAAGATATGCTTTATAGAGTCAATTCATCTCGCAAGTGTATTTCCTAAATAATGGTGAACCGGGGGAATTTTGAAATCCCGACACGAAGATTAAAAGCCTCCTGCTCTGCCTCTGAGCTACCGGTACATGTTTGTGTTTGGTGGGAGTGGTCGGATTTGAACCAACTCACTTTACGAACTGATTTACAGTCAGCCACGCCTCTCCAACTGCGTCGCACTCCCCTATTTGGTGCTCTTGGTAGGACTCGAACCTACAACCAACGGATTCGAAATCTGGTACTCTATCCAGTTGAGCTACCGAAGCTTATTCGTGTGATGATTGTCGTGTCATCACATTTACGTCGCCTAACATAGTTAAGCAGACAATGTTAAAATCGCCTGCTATAACAGTTTTATCATAAATCCATATACAACTACAGATGCTGCCAACAACATCTTTTACCAACATATTAGGGCCGCCACTATTCAACATAACTGCTGCCCCTGGTATAATAGGTAAACTGGGCTCTATTCGTTTTTGCACCAGTCTAAGGTCGTTCTTGTTAAATTGTATTTGGATTCTTTTACCTAGTTTGGGTGTGTAGTTGGCTCAACGCTACAGCGGCGCGATTTAACCAGTCAGCTATAACCGGTACCGTTATTCAGCCAGAAAATTCTTGTATGCGCCCGGATTCGCATATAGTTGGTAGTCAATGAAGGTTCTGACCCTACGTCTTTGAAATCCGGTACTCTATCCAGTTGAGCTAATCGGCCATAATATTTCTTTTTGTTATCTCACATTGTTTAGAAGTGTTTAGCCGTAAACATCGGTAAGTTCCTAGGATTATCGATTCTCATTGTTGACTTATCTTGCATTTAGGTGGCCAAACCTGGTTGCTGCTAGAGTCGATTTAAGAACGTTCGCCATCTGTTCAGATAGAAACTGATCACAACTGACTAAACACATCTAAATAATGTTGGTGTGCCGGGTGGGGGTTGAACCCACGACCTTGAGATTAAGAGTCCCTTGCTCTTCCACTGAGCTACCGGCGCATCGTTTGTCGGTTTCGTCTGTGTTATGTTTTCGTTTCATTGTTTTCTTTCCTTTGTTATAGATGTATTGGTCCAACTAACGGGTCCCGAACCTGTATTGATCTCATTGAAAGTAAGGGGTCCTAGGACATTTAGAAGATAGTTAGATTGTGTGGTTGGCTGTCGACTTTCGTCCATTTAACCAGCAAGCTGGCACCGAAATTAAACTCCTAGTAGGGATCGAACCTACGCACATTTACTCGAATAAATATGAACCTTTCTTAGGAGCGGGCGGCATGACTTTCGAGATCATTGCCACTTGACTTTGGTGAGTTCCGGTGGAGTCGACCCACGTGCCGTTGTCAGGATGAAGACTGGGCTCCATCACTCTTACGCAAGAGCCTTACTTGCAGAACCCATATTCTGCATTATTATGGTGGGAGTGGATGGATTTGAACCAACTCACTTTACGAACTGATTTACAGTCAGCCACGCCTCTCCAACTGCGCCGCACTCCCGTTATAGTATTCCTAGTAGATAATAATCATTTGATATCTATGTTTAAGAGAAGTCTTGTCTACTGCGGATATCCTATAGAGTTGACTTGTTCTTGGTACAGCGTATGGGTATCGAACCCATCATCTCTAGGGTGAAAACCTAGCGACCACCCCGTCTAGTCCGACGCTGCATTGTGTTTGGTGATGCTTCTTGGAGTTGAACCAAGGACCTTACCATTATGAGTGGTATGCTCTTACCAACTGAGCTAAAACATCAAATTTATTGGACGACGGTACGTGAATCGAACACGTTACTTGTTAGTGCTATGGGTTTGCAATCCATCCCCTTACCATCCAGGCCACCGTCGTATTATTCTCTTTCTTGGGTCTTTTGTTGTTGCGAAATATATTCTCGGACACGATCGAGGTTTCCGCAAGATGGACATTACCCATCACATGTATTCTCTTTGAGTCAATTCAAAGTTTATCCACATGCACAGCATACATTCATCACAACCTAATGTCAACTACCATTTTTCTCTATACGAGACTTTGCTTCCGCAAAACCTACAAATGTAGGAGGAAGGTATACTCTTCCTGTTGTCTACTTTAATCATTAAAAAAGCCTCCTAGTATTGCTACTGGAGGCTTTTAACACTTTTGATGTATGTTACATCATCCGTGATATTCCTCTAAGATACCAATACGATACTCGCGGCATTTTTCAATGCTAACCATAAACTTGTGTTTCATGTTGCTTGTCATCTCTATTGCTTCTCTTTATGTTCTACTTTGTACGTTAACTATACAATACTATTTATACTGTGTCAACTGTTTTATTTATCATCTTGATGTTTTATTTAAGGTTAACACCGATTTTAGTTAACATCTCAATTGCTAGATCATTTGTAACGTTTTGTACTTGCGGTCTCGATTCAAAAGCATTGATCTCACTCAATGCGTTCATCCATTTTTTGAATTCGTCAGCATCAAAACTCTTATCGTAATTAACCTCTTTGCCCATGTTATGTTCCCTTATTGAAGTGTTGTTACACCAAAGTGTGTTTGTGTTTTATTAGCTATCGCATCATAAAAAACATCAGCAGCAGCATCGAGCTCGTCTTCAGTAGCAAATTGCTCTGACATTGCATTATCTAATGATTTTTGTACACGTTGCCAATCGTCGACTTTAAGTGTTTCTCTTAGTGGATGATACATCATAAACTTTTTCATATTACCTCGCTTTTATAACATTACAACTATTTGATCTGAGTGTCAAGCTGTTTTTGTAGTTCTAACACAAAATTTTCAACAAGTAATTTGGTTATTGTAGACATCATAACAATTTCTCGTTGATCGGGTGGCACATTATGCATTTGATCAATTACACTATTTGCCATCAGTTGGTAAGAATCTACTTCCTTAATAGACAGCATGCCCCAATCGATTGGGTCTCTATGTTCTGCTAACTGTGCTAATTCTACAATCTGATCTACGTATTCCTGACGACTAATCTTCATAACAATTCAATCTCAGTTAAAGGTCCTGGAGAATATACATAAAAGTCGTATCCGTTAATATTTTCAATCCTGCTATACTCACTGTTAAACTTGATTAATCCTGGATGTTTAACTATAAACTTCCATGCACTGTTCCCAATGTTATTAGACGGAACCGAGACTCGTAACAGCTCCTGCTCCGGTGTTTTAAAATAATAAAGGTCAAATATTTGTAGTTTAGCTCTGCGTTCAATCCTGGTAATAAATTTTACAGTATTTACAGCATTATATATAACATGTTTCAACGGTAACTTAACACTGTTATAACTTTTAGTTAGAAAATCAAGTTCTAAGTTTTCGTGATAAAATCTAACAAGTGTCACAAGTACTGGTAAGTGTACAGGATCAATTATTAATGGATTCTCGCATAGCTGGTCAATTATTAGCATCCATTCACTAACAAATTTATCCTGCATTCGACGCATGGTATTTTTATTAGAAAAGTACTTGTAAATTTTACTAGCTAGTTGTTGATGGGCATCTGTAACAATTACAGTTGAGTAAGATCCATTAACTGCTAGTGATTGTACAATATCACTAGCATTAGTTCCCAAATCCATCATAGCACAAATTATACTTAATGGAGATTGTTTAAAAGTTATAAGTGTAGGATTATTGGAGCTCTTCCATGTAGGCACTTGATTAGTAATATTGTTTGAGATTGATGTAAACATAGTAATCCTTATTGATTAATGCAACTGCTAGTTATATAAATGTTAAGTACGAAGTTGCTTTACAAGCAACTACTCTTTGGCTATCGCCAATTCGTATTTTCTTCTTCTTTAAATAATCTAATATGACATATTCATCTAGATTGTTTTTGGTTAGACGGAACCTTTTTACAGGTTCCGTCTAAGACTTTTCATCTGAGATGAACCGGCCTGACATTGGAAACAGGTATTTTTGCATCTCCATGGGCTCTGATCTTTCCCAACCTGCATCGACTACAAGAAAACTATTCTTGTTCTACAACCTCGTTCCTGTGTTGTAGTTTTTAGGAGATGTTTGCAATTGCAAACTAGTGAACACGCTACGCCACCGGCTACGAGCTTGACCTCGGCTGATTCTCAACGGATCGAGCTGCCCCGATCAAATAAAGTTCTATATTGCCTATGTGTTGCCTAGAGTGCCTTAGTATAGTGTGTGGAAGTTAGGTCCACAAACCTTCGTAATATTTTCCAAATAGTATAAACCCTTTGGAAATTCTGGCTTGATACAATTCTATTCCATCAAAGTCTGTTTTGCTAGTATCGTCTTCGCCGCGAATCATTTCGCTGTTACCGGACTCTAACTTTTTCATTTGAAAGTTATAATTTCCGCTATAAAACTGATCTTTCCATCCGTCGTCGAGATTGCTTTCAAATGCAAAAATCATTTCTTTTAATACATATTCCCACCTTAGATGAAAGTAATCGTCGGTGCTCCATTCGTCTTCTTTCTTAGGAGCACTAGTACTCCTAAGATGTTCTGGAACGTCGGAGTCGTCGACTAACGGTGATCCTTGTTTCTCTATTTGCAATCTTTTAAGCAACGGAAGAATAATATGAGAAAGAGTATTGTCGGCACTCCAGGTATCCCATCTGTCAATATGTACTTTTATGGTTCGAGATTTCTTTGAATGAATCCATGTTAACAAGTTATAAAGACGGGTAGTTTTTCGAGTTTCATCAAACAATACAGTAATATCGCCAACTTTAGACTCGGGTTCAACGTTTCCGTGAGCAAGCCACTCACCAAAATTGTGTACCCAATCCGGTTCGCTTTTGAACCCATACTCATCTGCAACTGGCTTTGCCCAAAAGCACAATACACTTGCTAATTGATATGGTCCAAACCAAGAGGTATAGTTACCAATTTTTACACGCATTAACTTAATCCTGCTATCATTTTATAATTATTCCATGCACGTTCGGCACCGGGTGTAGATTTTACTACATCGTTTGTTAAAATTACATCGTACCAATGATGAGGCATTCTTGAAGGAAATGCACCAAACTGCCGGGGTTGATGCAATTTTCCTTGCGAATGCAATTCAATAAAAACGTCCCGTAGCTTTTGCTCGTCGCATGCCGGCACGGTCCTCCATTCTGGATGAATTGAAGAAGAAAAATACAGTTTATTACCGCCAGCATACCCATCCCACAACGATCTCCATGCGGCATCGTCAGAAGGATCGCAGTTTGTGCGAGAAATAACAACTAACACATCTTTCATAAGTACTTTTCCTTGATAAATCTCAAGTATACAACGACTTAATGAAGTTCCAACACGCATTAATAGATCCTTTATTTTAGTAGTTTAATACAATTTTATTGTTTAGTCAACTTTAATTTCTCTGCAATTTTAAAATTGCTTACATCATTTACTGCACTGTTAAGAGCAGCAGCATAATTTATAGCGGTTTGCTCTTTCATAACAATAGTGCTTTGCATTTCGGCTACACCAGTTGTAAGTATTTGCCAAATTTGCTTCCAACGATTTTTCTCCCACCAATGTGTATGTACAGAAAGATGTGTATGTACTTGGATCATAAAGTCGTCTGCTTCAATTTCTAAAGAGTGCGCGTGAAGATCATCGCCGCATTCGCAACGAATGTAATACCACATCGAGTCGCCAAAATCGTGTGTTTTTAAGATACCTTCGGCGGGTAATTGAGAATTCATTATATTTTTATTCCTTTTCTATTGATGTAATGGGTATAATTGCATGTAGGAGATTTCTTCTGCCTCAACTGTAAATGCCCACATGCAGGTAACTTCTACAGAAGTAAATGTCTTTCCGTACCAGTTTTTCCAAGGATAAGTAGGATCTATAGTCATTCCGTGGTGTAAAACATTCATAGAGATAACTTGCATAGCTGCTTTAGTAGCACTAAGTACTAGTGTAGTACCAAACGATCTATCATCTTTCCAAGAACGCACACTATTCCAGAGTTCGTAATTTTTTTTATATTCCATACCACACTGATGGTTTACAAATTCGTCAAAGTCTGATTGAGCATGGGCAGCCTGTGCCATAGCTTTACCTGGATTCATATCCGGCAAGTCTTCTCTCATAATAATGTATAATCTTGGCTCAACCATTTTTTGTACCCACTGCTATTCCGAGGGCTACCCATCCTACTAGTTTATCTGGCGTACTATTGAACACATAAGCAAGTACATATACTAGTGTTACAGCAATTGTGATATTTACAACAGAAAATAGAATATTATTCAACTGGTTTCATTCCTTTTTTTGTAAAACTCTTTGCACGTCTAATCTGCTCTTCGGGAGAAAGTCTACTATTACTAAGGTATTGCTTCCATTGCTTAAACAAGGTAGCCTTAGGATTTTTCTTTGCCATGGGTATCCTACGCAATCTTCAAAATATTTACATACAAGTTCTTGATTGAGATACTTCTTATAAGTGCCCACATGAGAGAATTCTCAAAAATCTGCATTTCTAACTATCAAGAGGATCTATAAATATATTAGGCAAGGTTTAGCTCTAATAGTTTTTCTCTTAGTAGACTTTTAATATACAACATACTGTCACAGTTGTCAAGTAAATTCAGCAGCAACCTAACTTCTTCTCGACTAATGTTGTCGCCGTTTAGTATGTTGTACCCTCGACTTTTCATTTCGTCAACAAGTATCTTATCGCTAAACTCGGCTAAGTCGACGTCGACGCTAATAGTTCGGTGTGTCATGATTATTCCTTCTCTTTTAAGGTTTCAAAATTACGGTATTTTTCTAGTTGTGTATGGTATTCGTCGGCTGCTTTTTTTAGATTAGGATACTGGTTTTCTAAACTAAAGTTTCGATTTATTACAACACCTAAACTGTTTACTATATCTTCGAGAGTTTTTTGGTAAGCCAAAAAAGGAGATAATTCTTCATGTAGCGAGTCAACTAATTTGTAGCGAGGATCATTAATAGGATGCCCACTTCCGGCTGGAACAACTCCGGAATCAATCCAGTTATTTTTTGCCTTTACTATTCCTTTATGTTTAATAAGCATTGTGTAGTTGTCTGTATGGTGCCGGGACCCGCAACTACATTGATAAAATCGTTGTTCCCAATGCTCGATCTTTCTAGTGTTAGCGTCTTTGCTATGGTATTCATCGTTTGTAGCAATTAGATGCCACACATGTTCGTGATTAGTAACTGTTTGCTGTTGTGGTGATTTGTGTTTTTTAAATATATTAAACATTTAACTCTTCTTAACAATCGCTGTTACTATTTCGAGATTATGTTTGGCCTTTGCTACAGCCGGGTACTCTCGTTCGAGATGACTGGTACCCTTGCGATACTTCAGCACAGAGTTGCCATCTTGCATTCCAATATAGTATTCGTATCCTTTATCAAACCGGTTAAGTATCCTGTTTAACATTTGAGAATTTTCTTCAACTATTCGTTGCATAATACTTGCATTTTTATAATATTTTGTAAATTCGTCAAGTAATAATTTTTCTTCACGAATTGCATCTAGCAGTGAATAAAGTTCCTTGCTCATGATTATTCCTTCTCTTCATCAAGATAATCGTTGTTAATTTTTTTTGCGATAGTTTTATGAATGCCCGGATTGACTCTTAATACATGCGGCATCATCTCGTGTCTAATATAGTTTCTAGTATAACACGTATCGGCATTGCTGTCATCCTCAATCCATGGCACTGTATTAAGTTCTGCCCATAGTGTCAAATCTCTTTTTCGATTAAGACGAAACGGTCGAATAACATGATTTCTGCGATAAGGAACCCATTTTCCAGTGCCGTTTAAACTACTCCAGATCCAAGTTTCTACACAATCGTCTAGGTGGTGACATGTAATTACTGGTACTGTGCTAAACTTATCAAAGAACTCGTAACGCTTTTCTCGCCACCATTCTTCTCGGCTAAGTCCCGGCGGCACCGTTCCATGACATGTTCCTACAGTAATTGGAATCATCTTCTCATTGCAATATTTTTGTAAGAAATTGCTTGCTGTTTTTCCGTGCGTAGTACCGTGATCAAAATGTAATACATGCACTCGATGATTACGTCGCAAGAAGTCTAATGCTGCCATACTGTCGACTCCTCCGCTACATGCAATCCATACATTACGAGGTAGTTTTCCTTGTACTTTAATCATTGTGGTCCTTGCTGTTTTCCGTATTCAAATTTATGAGAAAACTTTTCAATACTTTTACCTGCTATTATATTAAGCGTATTGCGTTTAGCCAATGCAGTAACATCTCGATTGTATCCATCAATTAATCCTGGCCAATCTTCTAAGAACATTTTACATTCGTAGCCGTATAGTAATTTTCCTCCTCGACTGCCGCCGCCGCCGGTGTTAATGCCTGTGCCTTTTGTCACATCGCTTCCGAACCCTGTGTTGTGACTAAGTTGATACTCGATCTTTCCTGACCATCCAGGAAATCCCCTCGGTACCAATGTTACGCCGTCTGCTTCTGTGCTCGTGCCGCCCCATTGGGTACGCTTTCCGCGCGGACTACTGTGAGTATTACTTACGCAATCGCTGTAATTTAAACTAAGAAATGTAATCTTAAACCAAAAATCTTCTCTATTTGGAATATCTTTATGTAATAAAGAGTTATAAATCCTGTCATAAAAAAATTCAGGATTCATCTCAACCCAATTTACAATACTAATAAAGTTGGGTTGATTAATAAGATTATTAAACTTAAGATTATTAATTTTATTACGAGCTGCCTTATGCATACGACTTGTACGCAAATTTGCAAGATGTTTAATATAAGACGGCTTAGTAACAAACAGCCTTGCTGTCCACGGACATTGATATGCTTTTGTTAATTTTGCATCGTTAACCGGAATGATAGTACCATTGGATTTATAAACTGCAATTTTTGGCATTTTATTCTCTTCTAGAGTTTCTATTAATCTAATATAGCATCTTATCTATCAGTAGTCAAGCGAACTTCTTAGTAATAGCATCTTGTATCTGATCGTCATCATCTAACTCTATGTCAATATAATCTAATTCGTTTAGGCATACATAAGTAGTTTTTCCCCGAACATACATCATACTTTTATGCCAATGTCCAAAGAAGTGAAAGGCGGGTTGGTGAATTTCACTCATTGATTGCAATGCTTGCGCTGTACGAGTAGGATACTCGGGACCTTTTATAAACCCAGTCTTAAAAAACATCTCGCTAGCAACTTGTCTTGGACAATCATGAGTAATCATTATTCTTGGCAACACTGCTGAATATTCGTTAACTACTTCGATTAATTCTGCTACAGAGCATTCTTCGTCTGGCCACCAATTTACTCCTTCGGTGCGCGCCCACCATCCAGGAGGAGCATTTGGGTTATCAATACTCCACGCGCCGTTTACTGCAAAGCAATCGTTAAAACATAATCCATTGTCAATATAGTTAGACATGTGTAGTTTACACGTATCGGGGTGATCGTGATTTCCTCTAATAAAATAAGAGTTAGTGTTGATCATATTTTGGTTAAGACTCTCTTGCCAGTAGTCGCTTTGACCAAATCCTACACCCATGTCTCCAAGTTGTATAGTTTTAAAAACGTTGCTAGGACGCTGATTAATAAGCCGACGATAATCATTTGCTAACCCATGCACATCGCCTATGATTCTAGTTAGTTCCATATTGCTTTCCTTATAAAAACTTACGTATTTAATGGAAAGGAGCCTAGGCTCCTTTCTGTAGTATGTACTATTATTTCATGTTCATAAACGGAATAGTACTATTAGGAATCATAGTAGTCGGTAACTGTCCATTCCATCGTTCGGCTTGCACAAGTCCAATCAAGTTTGGATTTTGATTAAGTGCATCACCTCGCGCTCGGATTGCCTCGGCTTCTGCGTTACCCTGAAGTTTAATAGCCTCTGCTTCGGCAGTAGCCTGTGCAACCCTTGAATCAGCGTCGGCCTGGGCTTGAATTACTTTAATCTCGGCTTGTATCTTTTCTCGTTCGGCATTTTGCATTACACGCTGCACTTCTACTTCGGCTTGCATCCGCTGCTCGATACTTTGTTCGTAACTTTCACTAAAATCGATATTCTCTAATTGGACGCTTTCAATAATAATTGGTCCAACTACGCTATCTTGAATTGCCATTTGAATTTCGGCAACCAGTCTGCTACGATCTTGAATAGCAGTTGCAGCATTAAATCTTCCAAATACGTTCTTACTTTCGTCCATAACTTGCCGATCTAGCAGCCTCGATGAAAGTGCATCTACTGATCCGTAGTTCTTATATACCAATTCAACTTGGTCAATCGGGACCCGGAAATTTACTGATATAGTCAAACTAGCCGTTTGTTGGTCTCTAGAGTATGCTAAGATATTTTCGTAGATCTTAGCTTGACTCCGAACGTCGATGTCTATTACTTTATCAATTATCGGCATCTTAAATCCAAGGCCTGGTTCGGCAACCCCGGTAATTGCTCCATTGCGCAGAATTACACCGCGGTCGCCTTGGTCAACTGTGTACCAACTGCCGCCTAATAATATTAATACAAAGAGCGCAATAAATACGTTTATACACAAAATAGTAATGGGTCTGTTCATTTGGGTTTCCTTTAAATATTTAAGAGGTTATTCGTCGCTGTCTTTTTTGTCTTTGAACGATACATTATAGTAAATATAATGTAATCCAAATACAATAACTATACCGATGGTAATTAGTCCTAATAACGCAAATGCTATCATTTTTTAATAAGTCTTTCTCGAGGGTGCGTGGTCGCGGTTAAGTCTGTCCTAGCTTGAATGCCTATCCACATTAAGAAAGGAAGATACGCAAATACCATAGCAATAGCAAGATTCATGTTGTTATCCTTGTGTTCTATAATTATAATGTACTTGATATTATACAATGTGTCAAGCGTTATTTGCTAGTTCAACTTTATGCCCTTTTATTCGTAATAGAGTAACATGTTTAGGTTTAAGCCATTTTGTTTCGTGCATCGGCGGATAGGTTACTTTAATATTTGGATAATATCCTGGCCCTATATTAAAAATTGTACCAGCTTTGATTCCATTAGATACACTATATTGTCCGTATTGAATACTAGACGCTACGTCAACGGAGTTTTCAATTACTGGGTATACATTATAACTTTTAAACCCAAGAAACGGCATTCTAACCGAATCAATTGCTACTTTTCTCTGCTCTATCCTTTTTTTAAATCCAATAATATAACGAGACATTACATTTCTCTTTAAATAATCAAAAGTCTTTAAAGTAGAGTTTTTCATATACATTTATTCCTTTGTAAAAAATTTCTATATTGTGTTGCTGATACTACAGTAAACAATTTACAAGTAAACAGTATGAGCTTTATCGTTATCGTATGCCGGAACAGCAAGTATCAATGCAGTATAATTTTTGTCTCCGCGTAAATAGATACGGTTAAAATACTCGCCACGAGTCGTGCGAATCATAATACCGACTGCCCAATTGCCATTCTGATAGGAACAATTATTACGGTATATAAATTGTGACTTAAACAATTTTCTGCATGTATGTCTATAACGATTAAAATCGTCCCAGTCTGCTGATTCAAAATTTAAATAACAATTAAATCCAAATTTATAAAGGTTAAATCGGTTATCTGTTTTTTTCAAATTCATTATATTATATTCCTAAGTTTAAAATACAGATTAGCTTGCAGCCATCTTAATGTTATTAAAGAACTATGTTTTCTTCGACGCAAGGAAGTACAAGATGTGATTAGTTGTTTTATAAATGACTACTGAATTACATTATTTTGTGGAGCACTATGATAAAGCGACGATCCATTTTTTCTAATCATATCCACTAGTAATTGAGGCGATTGCACAGCAAGATCCCAGAGCTGATCCTCGTTAACGTCGTCACTGGTATTAAATATCCACATTTCTGGACTACGTTGCGGATTAAATCTTGCTCGCATTAGCATAGTATTAACGTTAATTGGCGGAAGGGTAAGATCCTTACCTGCAATAGTGTTTATAAGACTATCGCGCTCCCACCGGGTCATGTCTACAATAGCTTCAAACCCGTTGCAATCCCAGTAACAAACAAAAATTTTATTTTTTGACATTGAATTTCTTTCGTTTACTATTCATTTAATTATAAGTAGTCAATGTTACCATTGGCTATATTTAAGTAATGCAAAGGTTAGATCCTTTGGTAATATACTACAATAAGGGCTGTTGATCCATGATTTAAAGTCGAGATTGACTCCGTTGATATAATAGGTTGCAGTACGATCTCTAGAATTCCAAACTGCCGGGCCATCTGTTCTATGTAACTTCTTATTATTCATCCATATTTCGCTACCATTGCTTAATTTAATGCATGTACTATTTGACACTTATTATTTCCTAACTGAAATATTCACTATATTTTACAAGAAAAAAAGTTCTCTTTTTTTCTGAATAAAAGTCTAACATTATACAATTTTTACGATATTTCTGGCAGGATTTATCCCAGTCTTTGTACTCTCGAATAGTAAATCCTAGTTTGGTCTTCATCTTTTCACGTATCAAAAATATACTTGCAGGATAGTCTTGTTTTAATTTATCTAGTAACTTACACCATTGCGTTATACTAAGTTCAACTGGCTTATTCATTGTCCCATTCTTGCCATCTGATAATTTCTAGATCTTTACCAGTACCAGTAGTTTTAAGATACCCGTCATCTATCAACTTATCAATTGTAGCAGCCACTACTTTCTGTGTATTTGTTGTTGTTGCCATAAACCACCCGGTTACAGTAAAAGCTATCGCTGTTAGGAAAATAGTAATAGTAGTTGCACTCAGTAACAGATCAATCATGTTGGGGTCCTTTAATATCTCTCATTATTTTTTTATTTTCTTCTGCTATTTCTTTTTTGGAAGATTGATAAACTTCACGTAACATAAAAATTACTATAGGAAGTAACCAGAATACAAAGATACCAACGATCGATGCAATTTCTGGATTGATGTGGTACGATTCTTATACTACCGCTTTGGTCCAAAGCGGTAGTGATTAAATATACTAGTACTGCTATTGTACTTGAAATTTTCCTTAAAAAGCGTTTCCATACTCGAATCATACTCGAATCATATTAGTTGTCCATCCTTACAAGTCTTACATAGTTAAGTTTATTCACAATTAAACCGGTATCGTTACACATTACTTGTGATTTAACATTGGCACTAAATCCGTATACCTGCGATATTGGCATTTCAAACTGATTGCTAAACATTACCAAGTTTTCTTTAAATCCTGCAGTGTAGAAAAATGTATTGTATGTTTCACTGCGAATACATTTAAGTAACGTTAGCTCGCCAATAACTTTTTTACAGTTAATTGCAGCACTTTTGCTAAATTCTAATTTAAGTTTTTGTTTGTAAACCAGTTGGGCAAGTTCTCGTTCTACAAAAGTAGGAAAGTATGCTAGCACACCTATTAAGGAAGTTGGGATTTTTTCTTGTGCATATGTTGAAAACATATCGGACTGAAAGTCAGACAAATTGCCTAATGCCAATATAGTATACCGTTTCATATGATGATTTGCGGTAGCCAACGCTGTTCGATCTTGAGCAGTAACGATCATCGGTAAAAAACTACTAGTTATATAAGAATGAGATTGGAGATATGTATTATAACTAATCACGTTGGATTTGATTAATTCTTTGTTTGCAAATATTGCAGGGCGCTTACTTGTAGCTTCTTGCGTCTGTTTGATATATCCCCGGTTGGTACGTTGCGCCGCAAAAGCCAACTCGAGAACCCGAGTAGTACAATATTCTTTTAATTCTACTCGATCTGACATTTTGCTCTCTTTATTAATACGTATGTGCTTTTGTAGCATGTGTGTATTAGAATGTCAACAATTATTACAACGGTCGCAACCCGCTAATTTTAACATCGCTTCCGTATTGTGCCTCGAGTAATGCCTTTGCTTGCGCACCTGCAATAGCCTGAACTGTTACCTTTGTAGGTCCGTTGTGCAGTAGAATAATTGCTTCATAGGTTCTCGTGTTCATCTTGTTTCCATTTTTTAACGTAGTCTCGTTGTACTACACTATAATAGTAGTAGTATAGTAGTATAGTATTATGTACATGTCAACTATATTCTGTAGGTGATCCTACCCTTGTCAAGATCGTAAGGAGTCATTTCAATTTTAACTCTGTCTCCTTGTACTAGTCTAATCCTAAACTGACGCATTTTACCGCCGGTATAGCATGTAACCACATGCTTATTATCTAGTTCTACCTTAAACATCTGACTAGGCAGGACATCGACTATAATGCCTTCTAGTTCAATAGTTTCATTATTCTTTACCATCAGTTACCTTTGTAATTGATAGTTCGCCACTTTTTAATATTTGAATTAACAAGTTGTCTCCTGGATTCCATCCTAATTTTTCTACAATTTCTGGAGGAATATTCATTAATACATTCTCCGGATCGCCGTCTATTTCTGTAAACACTTCGTCAACAGAATATGTTTTATTTATACCTTTGGTCATAATAGTTCCTTTAACCGTCTATTTAATGCCTGCATGTTGCTAAATACATGTAGCAGAGCGTGAGGGCGTCTTTGTAACGCAAGTTAATACAATGTTATCCTCCTCTTTAGAATAAACTAATTTGTAGCAAGTATGCGTTACTTCTATGTAATTCATATCCTAAGGTGGCCACTATATTAATTTTCCATAGCAATGATGGAGAATTATTTCTTTCAATTTATTTATGCTGAAATAGATCCTAGTTGTTTGAATAAAGAGCCGGTTTCTACAACCAGTCTATGTCGTTCTGCTCGGAGTTTACCGTCGCTTCCGAGTCTTTGTGGACTATGTGTATAGCGAATTTGACACAAAATATTTGACGGATTGTTGCGTTGTTGAATACGAATCCGAGGCTTGCCTATTTGATCATAAATTACTTCAATATCAACCGACGTCAACATTGCAGCTAATTTACGAATAGACTGTACTGAATGTCTACAATTTTTAATATTTATTATGTCGATACGCGAATCTTGTTTAGTTGCGTGTTCGGTTATAAATCTGATTAGATTATGCATTAAAACCGATTTATCTTGAGATTCTAATGCATATGCAGCTTGCTTTAAAATGTTTTTAATATTAGATTTTGGATTATCATTATAACCGTCTATCGGTGTTAACTTGATTCCTAAAAAACTAACAAAATCTTGCATGTTCTCAAATGTACGAGGCGATGCTTGCCCTATTCGATTACTATTGTTTTTAAGGCTCCAGCCTTTTAGCACTTTTTCTGTATTACATGGTCCTACATGAGTTAACAAGATATCTGCTTTTGTACTCTTTTGTGATTCTTCGCCGATTGCTTTAATTTTAATATAATTTTTAGAATTATTATTAAAAAATAAATTACTGTATTGTAATATAGAATTGTCGGTATTTACAAATGCAATAATTGCTTGCATTTCGGTTGACATTGCATTACATGTATGCTGCCATTCTTTTGCATCTGCAATATTCTTTACATTGTTAATAATATTTATAAATTCAATATTATTGCCATTGTTGTCAACAAAGACAGATACTAGATCATCCGATAAGGAAGTAATACTGAGTATGTTGGTAACATCTTCTTTGTTAATTAGCTCGGGTCCTTTAACAAACTTAGCAGTGATCGCAGCACCTAATAAGTATTCTGCTAGATGCCCCTTAGACGATCCAAATTTCAGTTTTGTTGTATTAGTCATATTAGCCTTTTAAATTTCTGGAAATAAACATTTTTGAATAAAAATATCCACATCAACGGAACTAAGTCCAAGACTTACCATTGTTCGTGGGGTATGAGGATTTTGTTTTTGAAAATATGCATATCGATTTTGTGCAGCGCGATTTATATTTTCATTGCCTGTATGATTATAGATGCCTACTAATGAAAGATAGTCGTCTACATTAGCTAGACTTAAATCCACAATTTGAGCTAGTTCGTCTTCTTTGCTTACATTGCCTGCTGCTATCATGTGTGACGAAAAAATAGCCTTAGCCCATTCGGGCAGGTCTCGAGACTTGCGCCACTCTAGCCGAGCTGATTCAGATCCAAACGCCTGAATCATTTCATGAGACGGATCGCTACTAGCAGAGTAATCGTGAAAAAACCCTGTAATTTTGTTTTTACCAGCAATAACATCTAGCCCAAATATAGGAGCAGAATTATGTAAATGCGGGAATATGCAACAATGCATCATCCACAGCCCTCGAGTTTCGCGCGCATCAACTACATCAACATGTGCTCGACGAAACGTATTACTAGTCCACACTCGATTGACCCATCCTGGACGATTAAATTGTTCCATACCGGGTTCAAATACTTCAGAGCCAACAGTGTTAAACTGTTTAATTAAATGCTCTTGTATTTGAATTAGCGCCTTCCATACTTCACTCATTTGTTTTATCTCTATAAATGTAATATAGTTTCAAGGCTCGATTATAAAGAACATTGCACCCTTGATCTTTTTCAATTTGGTCTACATATAGCTGCAATGCTATTGCAATAATTCCGTTATCGGTATCTAATACAGATTCGTTAATTTCTAATTCCTTAAATAATGTCATAGCAAATTCAAAACATATATTTGCTTCTGGTGCCATTTCGTCGGATAACATATTACGTATTGTAGATTTCAATACTTCCAAATTGTCAAAATCATACATAGTACCGGACCCTGGATTGCGTTTGCGAATCATTTGTCCGCCGTACATATCGCCAAAATGTCTTACATAAATATGTGCTAACAACCTATTTTTGTCTTGCATCTGCATTACATAGTCTATATATTCAGCAACAACACTACATAAGGATATACTGTTAGGTTTGATATCATATTCGGTTTCTATCTCGGAAATATCTGCAAAAATTCGTTGTGCTCTTGCAACATGCTCTATTCCAACGAGAACATTGCAAACAGTTGCTTGATTTTCTAACGCTTGATATATTGCATGTTGATTGCTTAAATATCTGTGATATTCTTTTGCAGACATACCGTTTAACAACTTACGAGCATGAGTAGTGCGTTCTGCACGTTGATGATTAGCCCATGTTAGCTCTTTTAATGTACTCACTTGTCTTCTTCGATCTTTAGTCGAAGAGGAAATCCGTTTTCTTGTGCAGCGCGAGTTGCTTCTCCAACTTTTTGCTCGGCAATCTCGTGACTGTAAACTCCTACTACTCCAGCACCGTTATCGTGTATTTCTGTAGTAATAACAGTTGCACTTTGTTCACTATGTTTAAACAAGTCAACTAATAAAGATACTACAAAGTCCATCGGAGTTTGGTCATCATTAATCATAATAACTTTATATCGTCTGGGTTCTTTTTTATTTAATTTAGTTTTTTCGTCAACAGCTATTTTAGTTTTCGTGCTCATTATATTTCCTATGAGTTATGTAAGTAGTGGGTAATCACTACTTACATTTATCAATGATAGATTGTTTTAATTTAATTTTTGAATGTACTTACATTACATTATAAAATGTAAGTAATAGTCAGTGATAAAGTTTATCACTAATTGAGTATTAAATACTCTGATCTTTAATCAGTTGCTTTTTAAACCGTCGATTTGCAGCAAGTTTAGCCTTACGTGCTTTGGTTCCTTTACTTTCAAAAAATTCTCTAGTACGCATTTCTTGAAATAGTCCGTCGTCTGCTAACCGCTTTTTTAACTTGCGTAAAGCCTTGGGTAGATCGTTATTATAAACTTCAACTTTACTGCCTCTAACAGATTGTTCTTTAGCGTGTTTACTCATTAGTTCCTCTAATTATGTTTTCAAGCATTACAAAATCATATATCCGATTGTTGCTTATTAAATTATACAATAAAGTCCCGTCATTTGTCAAGTAAAAAGTATTAGGCTGTGCAATAAAATAAGAAATAAAAGGTCTAACTTTAGTATCACAGTTGTCGACATCAACAATCACCATATCAACTTTTTTAATTAAGTTAATAAGCCACCCTACATTATCAAATTCACTATCGTATAGATATAAATTTAAATAAAGAGTTGACTCACCGAGAACTTGATTGAGCTGGTGCTTTCTGTCAACTGATGGACATATTAGCAATATGCTATATACATCGTTATTTAGAGTATCAGGCGGGGTGATTAATGATATATTATTCAATTTACTCGGTTTCAATAGACGGAGATGCTATAACATCCCAGGGAAGACTAGTAATCTTCCCTTTTATATACTGGTCTTTCCAGAATTTTATATTTTGAGTTGGATTTTCTAATTTCCAAGTATTTTTAGATGTTTTATAAGTATCGTCTTGCTCGTTGATAACTAACTGAGTGTACCGGGCAAGTTGAAATTCGTCCATTCTTTCGGAAGAGTCTCCTCCATAATCACTGGTTCTATCTGTGTCACGCATCTCAGTGGGGCTAGTTTGGTTGATTGTTGTATAGGGTTCGCTAACAGGGGTGCAAATAGAAGGTGAGGTATTAGAGACATATTGGTTGTGACTTTCTGTACAAGGCTGATAACGATTTAGTATTTCCTGAGTTTGGAAATTGAACTGATTATTTTGTAAAGTTATGCGATCTTGTTCGGTAGCCGCTAACTCTTTTTCTGTAGCTAATTTTTCAGCATAATAAGTTTTAAAAGTAGTTTGACTGGCTATTAGCAATAACACGGCTAATGGATCAAATACAAATATTATAAGTAATATTACCCATTGAACTGATTTTTCTAAAAGATCGGCATCAGCAGTACCTCCGTACACAAATTCAGCAAGATATTTAATAGGACCGACTTCGGCTTCTAACTTTCTGTACTCAATTTGTAACACACTTTTCTGTTCAATTAGGTTTTCAATTACATTATTTGCATTATTAATTTTTATTTGTTGCAGATCAACCATATTGTCAATTTTATTAGTATCCTCGATTCCTAACTGCAAGCGAACTCTTGAAATTAGTCGATTGCTATCTTCAATTTGAGTTTCAGATAAGCTCCTTAGTCTAGAGATTTCATCTCTAGCTGCTACGATCTCCGGACGAGGCGCAGACCTAATAGCATCAACTTGTAATAATACTGCGTTACGAGCTGTTTCTTGTGTTTCTCGATAAGATTGTATTCGGCTACTAGTATTTGATCCTAATTTGCCATCCTGAACTGCTCCTGCAATTCCTTGCGCGATCTGGATGTCGTTGTTAGATAGTGCTGTTGCCAACGCAGAAATGTTAGCATTTATACTTGCTACTTGATCTAACAACGGAGTTATTCTATTTTCTAAAGTTAAATTGGAGTTTGAAATTAATGCCAACTGTTCGTCAATGGCAGGTTTCATACGCAAATACGTACTATCTATCCTTGACTGCTCTATTTCAATCTTAGACTGGATTTCTGCATCGGCGTTTGTTCCGGATGATCGAATGGTAGATATCGTCTGTTCAGCAAGTTGAATAACATTGGATTGACGTTGTAAATCATCTTCAATGCGAGCAATTTGTGCTATGCTATCTTGTGCTTTGGAAGTTTGTTCAATATGTGCCGAACTTAAGAATCCAAAAATTCCAAGACTGGTGATTAGCATTAGTACAATAATTGCTGCACTAAGATATCCTTTTAACCACCAAACGGTTTTATTCCAATAACGATGCAACCATACTGCGGTAACTAATTTTGCAATTTCAAGAGTGCTTCCCATAATTATAATAGGAATTGCTGCGCCAGCAAAGATGGCAACTAATCCTGCTACGCTGTAGAAGATTGCAACAGCACTAATAGCCAGTGCTGTAATTAAAACTAATATACCTAGTATCATACCAAGTTATTTATCGTCTTTAAATTAGTTACGGCGCATCTGTGCAATATCTATCGCATCCTGTTTTTTATCTGCAAAAACCGGAACCATATTTGATTTGTGCATTGTTGCTATTCCTAGCAACTTACGTTCGCCGCTGTAAATATTCGGGGCCTTTGCAGCGCCATGCCCGGCAACCTTGTTACTTAAACTTACACTAGGCTTAGTAGATCGATAAGGAGTAGTATCGCTAACTACTATAGTCAAATTCTTTTTGTCATTTTTAGTTTTGCCTACTCCTATGGCCTTAAGCCATGCTTCGTGGTTTTGTTTGGCTTGTATTAATCTCTTGCTGTTAGACTTCTTAACTTTAGATTTAAATTGTACTGTAATCTTTTCAAGATGCATACTCATAGTAAAGTTCCTGCTATATTAAAATGTTAGCAGGAACCCTGCTAGTAGTCGACTATGCTGCACGTTTCCAAACTTGCTTGGCAGGAACACGAACAAAGCGCTTGTTAGTTTCGCTAGCGTTAGGATTAGGCATTGTAATCATAACGTTCTTACCGGCATCAAATGCACGACGCTGATTAATTACTCTCTCGCCGCTTGCAAGGTAGTCGGCTCGAATAGCAAGTGTAATATTCCTTGCCACACTGCTGTGGATTCCGGACGATACATTGCCTTTGCTTTTGCCGCCTTTTTTAGCCATTTTGTAGATTCCTTATGTTATGTTGTTAATATAGTTACTATATACGAGACTGACGAAAGTGTCAATACAAAAGGCCGCAAGTTGCGGCCTTTTGTTACCAGTTATAATTACTTAGAATCGAAAAGCTACACCAATATGTGCCTGTGTGGTGTCAATGCTATCATCAAAACTGCGCACAATTGCCGGAGTAACTGTCAGTTTATCGGCTAATGCCATGTCTAGACCTAACTTAACACTGCCGCCATTGCGAGCAAAGTCGTTGGACATGTTCCAACTATACGTTACTTCTCCAAATCCTGTGAAAACTTCACTAACTTGATATTCTACACCGATAATTGGTGTAGTAAAAAAGTCGCCATTTTTAATGGTGCCCTCGGCAACAACATATTCTGCATTCAAAACACCGTATAGCGACATTGCATCAGCATTATAAGTAACAGTATAATCTAAACCAAGCCCTACTGTTTCTGCAGAACGAAGATGTTCTGCATACACGCCAACTGTACTAGTAACACTATCAGTAAGGACGTAAGTTAGCAATTCGGCGCCGACTGTTGCCGAAGTGTACCCGATGTTTTCAGTACCGACGACTTCGAGGTTATAGCGACCAAACTCGACAGTAACACTTGCAACAGTGTTATCAAAATTTTCAGTAGAAGACTGAGCAAATGCAGATCCGGTAGTCAGTGCAAGTGATGTAATCATTGCAATCATTGTAGTTTTCATGTTAATTCCTTTTGTTGTTTAACAGTTATAATTATAGCTTCTATTTACGTGTAGTCAATCGTTTTAACCGGAGACCCTCCGGTTCTAATAATATTGCTGTTTTGTTGTTGCGATTTTGCAACGGAATGATAGCAGTTTCGGCTTGCCTACGGTCCCACCCAAACTTCTTCATAGCATCCTTATACATGTGTTCTTCATCCATAGTGCGAATGAGTGTATACAAATACTGGTCAATTTCAATCCAGTTCATTTCTTTTTGCAATCTTTTTCAGCTTTAGTAAGCTTTTGATTCCATGTATAGTTGCTAATACCCAATTCGCTTGCCATAGGACGAGTTTTTCCTACAGTAACAGCACCTCCTCGGCTTAAGAATTCCTGTATCAAGTCAGCATCTAGATTTTTCTTAGGTAACGGAGTCATTGCCATGTTGTGTTCCTTTGTTACTATTATCAGTGCTACACTAATACATTAGCACAAAGTCATGTTAGTGTCAATACAACTGTATTATACTTTTCTGATTGAAAATTCGTTAGTATGATTAACATCACCGTTTTGGAGTAGAGCGTTTTGTATACTACTATTTAAACATCGCGAATGTGTGATTAACACAACACTAAGTAATCAGCCAATACAACTATGTTATATCTTTTTTCCGTTGGTGACATACAATACAGTTAGCCTAAGCAAGGGTACAGCATGAAACACACTGTACCCTTGCAACTTTTCTGTTTCTAGGTAAGTTGCCAACCCAAGTAGCTTATGCCGCTAGGGCAAAGCTCTCAATAGATGCGTTAGTATTTGCATTTATCAAATTTATTGCGTTAACCGAGCTTTCGCCGGATATTAATCAAATATGTGTTTTAATCCACGTCGATCCTATTTATCGCCCATAGCGTTTATCATTTAGTTGTTTACAAGCACTACCTTGAAGATGTCAATCACCCGTCTAAACTAATGGTGGACGATCTGGGTACCGCCCCCAGGTCCGTTAAATCTATTACATATTATCTAGGACAACAGCCAATATATCTCTGCTGAACATACTTATTTATAACATTACTCGGCGGAAGTGTCAAGATAAATTTTATAAGCATTATTACAATGCTCACAGTCTTTACCGTCTACTTTTCCATGCCCGCCGTTGCATGTGTTGTTACCACAAGATCCGCATATGACTACATCTCGATCGCAATGGGTGCAATACATCCATTTATGCTCAATCGGTGTCATTTTCTAATCCTGCTTTTCCGGTGCCGCGCACTTTGTCTAAATTTTGCATAATGCAATGATCGCATATAGCAACATCAAGAGATTTTCCATTGCCCATTGGGTCAAAAATAGTAGAGCCGTAATGTCCATAGGTGCGAAAGTGTAATCCCTTCATTGGATATACTTCTACGGGTCCGTGCTTGCCCACGTAGTTTATATTATCGAGATCTTTATTACATACAATGCAGGGTATAATGGTATATGTCTTCGAGGTTAATATGTTCATATTTCTTATAATACTCCAAAAGGTCAGTTTCTTCGATACGTAGAAATATTAGATCAGGGTATCTAATATATGCCATAGTAAGTTGCACACCAGTAAGCCATACTATAGTGCCGTTGACAATTGAGAATCCTAATACGTTATAACAATATTTACGGTGCTTGACCTTGGGTGTTTGAGGAATAACTGAATTCCAAGATTTAGTTTTCATAACAACTTTCCCTAGAAACCCATGTGCCGTCTAAATCAAGCGACTCGGTAACATTAAACACATCGAACCCTTGTAACCGTAACAACGTTATGTACTTAGGTTCCATTAAGATTGGATCAGGAGGCAGATGTATTTCTCCACAAGGATTTTTTACTTGCGTACTTGTGCGTTGGCGATCGATTATAACTAAATGCGCAAATACCAGATTTTTATCAGGATGATTCATAATTGTTTTCTTTTAATTTACTATTATCGGTAATATCTATATACCCTTCTAATAATTTAACAGATATCTTGCCTGTTGAACAGAAATATTCTCTATAACCTGATGTAGTTATCTTACGTTCAATGGTTCCATTAACAATGTTTCCAATAGTTGATCTGCTAATTTTTACTACAGACTTACGAGATAGTAAGTTTCTTCCTGATATCTTTCTAAGCATTAATTCGGACAATATTTCGTCTGCATTATCTAGAACTATCTGTCGTGCTTGTACGGCTGAATTTGCAATTACAGTATACCCTTGAAATCTATAGTTATGATATCTGCCACTATAATAGTTGTTTCCTATGTAAACATGCCAACTAGTCATGTTAGCAAGCAGAAGCAATACAGATTTGTGATCTAGATTTTTAATAGCTTCTGTATTATGCAAGCGCATATCCTGTGTTTTGCAATTCTTCTAACAATTTTCGAACAGTTTCTTCAGGCCAAACACCAGATATAACGCTTACTCCGCGATCGGCTTCGTCGATTACATCCTTGGATTCTTTAAGTCCGTAACCAGTTGCTATTCGAATGGCCTTAATAGCAGAAATTTTCTGTTTCACATTACCCGTTAATGCACGAATTGCTATAGTATTACTATGTTGACCTGCTATTAACTTTATTAATACCTGCCGTTTCAGGCTAGGGTCAAATGCATCTAGCATTGCTTCAACTTTTTCTTGACCTTGGTCGACACCAATTTCTGTAATAGCAACACGCATTAAATCAATAACGTGCCAGATTAACTTGTTAGAGTATACAGTTTTCATGTCTTTTCGTCCCAAACAATGCAACGTTCTTTAAACCATGCACGACGGACTGCTTTTTCTTGTTGGGTTTTTGCAAAATATATCCAACTTTTATATCCATTTACAAACATAATTGCATCGGCAATCATAGTTCCTACAAATAGTACAACGAATGTTAATCCAAACATTATTTAGATTCCTTTATAGATGTGTGAAGTGTGTTGTCCACGACTTGAAAGATGCTGTTCAAGCTGGGTAATACATTCTTTTGCCAATGTTGTTGCACATTCATTGCTTTTGCAACGAATAACCTTCAACGGGTTACCATTGGGGCCAATTATCTTTACCGTAGCCGGGTATGCACCAATACTAGTTCCATTGTTGCGCCATGCTAGGAATTTCCATTTTCTTTGATGTAGTTTTAGATAGTACGGGTGCCACTGCCCGTACCTTTTAAATCTAGTCGCAATTATCTTACTAATAAAAAACGGATTAATTCCCTGAATTAACTCTTTCAAACTATTTCCTATCTTACCTTATGTTACTAACTATACACATTCAGTAATTAGTTGTCAAGTAGAATATTAGATAAAGCTATCAACCGCTTCGTCGAGGATTGCGTGAAGTGGCATATTAATATGACTATCTGGTAATATTAGTGCATTATCTAATAGATTCCCGCCGATTGCAGTTATTCCAAAAAAGATATTTAAGTCATCTTCGGACAATACGGCATGAATTTGTTTTGAAGCCCAAACTGCACTAATTAATATAATACTTACGCAGAGTTGTTTATGCCTAGACAACTTATAATCGTGTACATATGCAATTGCCTGATTTTTAATCTCGTAATAATACTGTGCTTTAGTAGCCAAGTCTGTTAAATATTGTATGTTTTCATTGTCCATTATAGTCTCCTTTGGATATACGATAATAAATTAAGCAATAGTATTCAAACTCTGCATATAGAAAAAATATGTTTTTAATTAATTTAAAACTTTATGCGGAAATCCTTTAACTCAACGTATTTATCACTGGTTGACTTTTGTTTGTTGTATCTCTTTGCGGCGCGCAGTTATTAACGGAGTCATGTCATGTAACGCTTGCCGGGCACGAACAGCACTAGCCTTAACACCGTTTGTTTCAAACTTTTCATGCTCTCGGATATATAACAACCACGATAGTTTTAGTTGCTCATGTATCGAGTCTTCAGCTGTCGATAATATGTTCATAAATCTCTTTCCAAGATGTTACTTTAATCATTCCATCAGGAATTACCTCATGAGTATTATAACCATGTTCAAAAAGAATAGGGCGCATTCCTAACTTTTGTCCGGCAATTGCATTTTTAAGTAGATCTTCGATCCAAAAGAATCCAGTATCTTGATATTTACTTAGTGCTGCATCTTTGGGCAAATGATATTCTAGACATTCAACATATGTAAATGCAGATGTTCCAAACAATTTTTCTACGTTCATTTTACGCAGTTTACTAGCAGAAGGATCTTTTCCTAAACTAGTAATACAATGAAATACGTACCCGTGTTCTTCGTGCAATCGTTTAATATAATGCACCGAATCTCGAAAAGCTGGAAGGAATCCGATAGCAGCACTTTTGTTAAACTCTTTTATTTTTTCTATAGCAAGCTCACTGCTAATCAAAAATCGTTCTGCCATGCTGTATACGTTATTTCCGTTTGGTACTTGAGTGAACCCGTTTTGCTCCATCCATACACAAAATGCGTATTCCCAATTACCACAGCATCCGTCAAAGTCGGTAACAATTATTTTATCATTAGTGCCGAAATGCATATTATTCTTTCTTTTTAAACTAATCGAAGTCCACTAGTACTTTGCACATACTGTTTGGCCATATCTGCATCTGTCTTTACAATAAACAGTATCGATTCTTTTCGCAAGGATATCTTTGCATCTGCGCTAGCACTAAATGTAAACGGACCCAGCCCTAATCCCTGCTGACTTACTATTAATGCCAGTGGTTTTTGAATAGTAATAGTTTTTTCAGTTTCTTCTACAAAGCGTGCAAGTAGTTCTTCTCCTGCACTAGTACGAATAGTAATTGTGTCGTGTGTTTTATATGGAGTTTCAATAATCATAAGGTTAATCCTGTTCCGTTGTATCCCGTTTGTTCGATATATTCTACTAATTGCGTATACCCGCCGATTTCGCTACGGTTAATTCTAATTTGCGGAAAGGTCTTAGCATTTGGAAATTGTTCCAACAGTTCCTCTCGATTAAAGTCGGTGCCCAACTGAAAGTACACATACTTTAAATGCCGATCCTTGCATAGTTGTGTAGCTTGTTCGCAGTAAGTGCAATCATTTCTGCCGTAAATTTCAATCATAGTGAAAATCCCTTAAATGTATCGTCGGTTACGTCTTGCTTACTACCTCCGGAAATATAACTGGAAATTTCTGATTCCTGAGGAGCTACTTGTACGTCTGCTCCAGAAATCCAAGATTGTGTCCATGGTAACGGATTACTTTTTACACTATAAGGACTCTTGAGATTAACATTATTCATACGACGAGTGCAAATCCATTCAATATAGTCACTCAACAAAGCAGTGTTGAGTCCAATCATGCTACCATCTTTGAATAGATATTTTGCCCATGCCTTTTCTTGGTCAACTGCATCTACGAACATCTGAATACATTCGGATTCAGTTTCTTGTGCAATTTTTACATAATCAGGATCGTCTGTTTTGAGAATTTTTAGCATTAATTGGGTACTAGCTAAATGAAGATTTTCGTCTCGGGCAATTAGTTTAATAATCTTTGCATTGCCTTCCATTTTTTTCATTTCAGCAAACGCCCATGAACATGCAAACGAGGTATAGAACCGCACTCCTTCGAGAATATTTACACTCATTAATGTAAGCCACAGCAATTTCTTTAATTTATACAGGTCAACTACTACTGTTTCGCCGTTTACTATATGGGTGCCTACACCTAACAAGTTGTAATATCGACTAGTTTGTATAAGGTCGTCGTAATACTTGCTGATGTCGCCGGCGCAATCAACGATTTCTGCAATATCCATCATCTCGTCAAAAATTTTGCTAGGATTGCTATATACGTTACGTATGATATGAGTGTAACTACGACTGTGTATAGTTTCACTAAACGTCCACGTCTGTATCCAGTTTTCAATTTCTGGTAAACTTACAATAGGCGAAAATGCCTCTACTGGTGCTCGACCCTGTACGCTATCTAATAGTATTTGACGTTTAAGATTACTAGTAAAAATGTGTCGCTCGTGATCAGAAAGTTCCTTGAAGTCCTTGGCATCGTTATAAATATCAATTTCTTGAGGTTGCCAGAAAAACCCCAGTTGTTTTTCAGTTAACTGATCAAAACTTTTGTACTTTAGCGTATCGTACCTTTGAATAGTAGGTCCGCCACTAGGGTCAAGAAAAGCTAAAACTTTAGTATGATCGGTTTTGTTTGTAATATCAAATACACTCATTGGTAGTCCTTTTTATTATTCTGTTAACTGTAACACGCTAGTTAAAGCGTGTCAACGTTTATATCAAATAGCACAAGATTCGCATATTCCGTCATCGCTGTCTTCCGATGGCAATGTTGGAAGGCCTGCTAATTTGTTAACATCTAATTCGCCCTGACCGTCATTGGTTTGGAAGTAGTAAAGCTGCTTTCCTCCAAATTTGTAAAACATTAATAATTCTTGTAACATTACGCTCATTGGGATCTTTTCATCTTCGTAGAATGCCGGATTATGACTAGTATTTGTGCTTATACCTTGATCGATATATTTTTGTAATACTGCCATAATCTTCAAATATCCCTGCGGCGACTTTTGATCCCACAGTAAATCGTATTTGTTTTTTAATCTTTTGTATTCGGGAACAACTTGTTTTAGAACCCCGTGTTTGCTTTGCTTAACGCTAATTAAACTACGAGGCGGTTCGATACCATTTGTGGCGTTAGCTACCTGCGCTGATGTTTCTGCCGGCATTAAACAAGAAGTAGTTGCATTACGAATACCAGTTGCTTTGAGTTGTTTACGTAATCCTACCCAGTCTTGACGCTCGACATGAGGAACTAGTTCGTCAACTGCTTTTTTATAAGTTTGATTTGGAGTGATTCCTTGTCCGTATTTAGTTTGATCGACTCTTGTACATGCGCCTTTTTCTACAGCTAGATCTGCACTGGCTTTAATAAGCCAATAACTCCAAGCTTCGGCCCATTCGTCTACGAGTGCAAGTCCGTTAGCATTGATATGTTGATAAGTTAGATCGTTCTTTGCTAACCAGTAAGCAAAATTAATAATACCCACTCCTAATGGTCTAAATTCTTCGGTACTTAGTCGTGCAGCAAGAACTGGATAATTTTGATAATCTAGTAATGCATCTAATCCACGAATTGCAAGTCTACATACTCTCTCAAAATCGTCTGTAGTCTTGATATTACCCCAATTTATTGCACTAAGAGTACATAAAGATATACGACCATCGGGGTCATTTAGGTCATTAAGTGGGCGAGTCGGAAGGTCAATTTCTGAGCAATTGTGAACCAGTATGCCATTTGCATAAAAGTTTTCATTTCCTTCTACAGTGATGTCATATACCGGCTCGATTGTAGCTAATTTTGTTATTGTTATCATAATATTCTTCCTCTGTTCCAATTCCTAATAATCGGATGTGTTGCTTTAATATGTTTATTTTCTCGCCGCCTGTAATTCATATTTGCATTCCAGACTTATTTATTCATGTATGTACGGAGAAATTATTACTTACAAATTAACAACACGTCGGTTTCTGTTAAGTCAACTGCCATCACATAACCGCGATTCTTAGTATAGATTAGATGATCGCCTGTACATTTAATCCTGACTCCTGCTGCATTATCTACAATTTCATATAATTCTGCTGCTGGGTTCATTAATGCAAAATTGGTAATTTTCTTGTATTCGGTTACATCTGTTTCAATATTATATGACCGTACAGCGACGCTATTATGTAACTTCATTAAGTTACCCAAGTCTTCGATGTTGATGCGTAACTTGTTATCGTCGGCAATAATGTCAATCTTTGTATCACCAGTAACACATAAATTTGACATCTTGATGGGTGCAAACTCTGGTAGGAAGCTGCCTTGTTCGTTGGCGTTGTCCACGTTCTGCAAATAGATTCTGCCTGTAGACTTGCGTTCTTCCATGAATGCACTAAACAGATCAATTGCTTTAACCGACTTTTTGCGTACAGTTGGGTTGTGTTCTGCTGCTTCGTATAGCTCACGGAATCGCGGTTGGTCTGCAAAGAATGCATCGTATAATCCCGGTACGTCACTAGGCGAAAATAATGTAATGTTACCGCCTTGAATTAATCTCTCGTACATTAGCTTATTAAATTGTACACCGTAATCTAAATGCCGAATTCGATTTTCTTCTGTGCCTTTGTTGTTCTTAAGCACCAGCATATCTTCTACTTCTAGATGCCATAGCGGATAGTATGCTGTAGCAGCACCGCCTCTTACCGAACCCTGGCTGTTATGAGTTAACACCATCGAGTCAGACACCGACGAACTTGCAAAGAATGTATTAGTGTCTTCTACTGTAATGTCAACATACCCTGTTGGATTTTGTTGTCCAACTGTAATCGAATATAAATGTACAATGCCATTTTCTGAAATAACGTTGTCAAATTCTGTAAGTTCTTGTGGATATTTTTGTGTTACAACATCGTTATCTACAATCATAATTGGATGATTTACACTACAATTTATTACTGTTCCGTTTGTAAATTCTAGTCTAACCTGCCGGTCTTCTGTTACTAGTGTATCCCATTTGTTAACAACTTTTCGATATACAATATTTCCGTCTTGATATGATTTAATTTTCATTCCGGTATTAAGATCTGCAATACGGATTTTTTTTGTGTTTGGATCAATAATATCTTCGTTGATTATTTCAACAATAGTATCCGGAGTTAGGCAGCAACTCTTTACAGCCGACTGGAACAACTTATAAAAGGGAATTACTCCTGTATGATATGCATCTCCCTTGCGAATTGGAGAACCGATAGCACGGATACTGCCAGCGCCAATTCCAATACCAGCTTTTTGACTTACATACTTTACAATGGCACTGGAAGTAGCATTAATACTGTCTAAGCTATCTCCGGCTTCAATTAGCACACAACTACTGAATTGGCGTTGTGGTGTACGTACACCTGCCATAACAGGCGTGGGTAAGCTAATATCGTGTTGACTAATTGCATCATAATATTCTTTAACCCATTTAATCCTAGTTTCAATGGGGTATTCCTGAAATAATGTAGCAGCAATCAATATGTAACACATTTGTGGTGTTTCAAAGATGTCTCCGGTGGCACGATTTTGTACCAGATACTTTCCACGTAATTGTTCCATTGCAACATAGGTAAGAGTTTCGTCGCGCTCGTGCTTAATAAAACTATTGATCTTTTCCCATTCAAGATCACTGTATTTTGTAGTTAATTCGGGATCGTAGAATCCTGTAGCAGTATTACGGTCAACTAGTTGCTTGACAGTACAAGGAGTAAAACTACCGTATACTTCCTTACGTAGTGCATAATTAATTAGCCTGCCGCCAACATATTGATAATTCGGAGTATCTTCGTTGATAAGGTCGGCCGCAGCTTTAATTAACGTTTCTTGAATTTCTTTCGTAGTCATTCCATTATAAAACTGAATTTGACTCTTAATTTCTACTTCGCTTGGGCTCACTCCTGTTATACCTTCACATGCAAAAAATACCACTTGGTGGATTTTTTCAATATTTAGAGGTTCTTTCGTGCCGCCACGCTTAGTAACTTGAATCATAGTGCTGTCCTTTTAATTTTTTTAGTAACTGGATATTTATAGTATTCAGTTCATAGTATATATTGTTTCGATTAATATAGTAGTGGGCAAGTCACTGCAATTTATAGCAGTTTTACGATCGTATCCGATAATCATATTATCTATATGCAATAGATACAACGATTCTGAAGATGCAGTGTCTTTACAAATATGTATCTCGGCGGCAGTTTCTGCAAATCGATCAGTTAATTTCAATGTGTAAAACATACCCAACAATAGTGCAAACTTACAATATTGGTTTTCATTAAGTAGCTGCCATGGAGTTGGCCAAGATTTTCTATCATAGGGGTCAACTTGAAAGTTTACAATTGGTGCCCGGTTATAAAACGTTATTGTGTCTTGTATTGGATTAGGTGCCGTTTCTAAACTATTTCTAAAATCTAGCCATGCCTGTAGCCGCGTTAGTTCTTTTTTATCAAACATTAAGTTTTAACTCTAATAGTGTATGTAAATTTATCATTAACCGTGGTGTTGGTATTAATTACGGCTAAACTTATAGTGTCGTTGACAGTGTTTATAGTATCTAAACTAGCAGTAAATTGCATTGCAGTGCTATAAGTTACAACGTTTAATGACGGTTTTACCATAAATGCATACTCGTCGTTGAGTTGTACTGCAGGCGACCCTGCTCGTGTATCTACTAACATTGTTAATGTGCCGTTCCTAACTATACCATTAAAGTCTTCGGTATAAAGATAGTCAACAATTATTGTACCGGTATGAAGTGCAGGAAACTTTAATAACGAAGATATTGTTAATCTTTCTCCAACCGGAATTTCGTTTGCATATCTATTATTGTACAACGTTCTTCCGGATACCTCTGGAACATATCTTACATTGTATCCAGCATCGTTGATAGAGTTTGGTGTTAGAAATTGAGTACGCTCAAAATAATCCTGCTCGCTAAGATTAGTAATACTAGTAAAACTAATACAAGGCACAATATTTACTATACTTGCACCGCCTCCATTTCCTACACCAAAGAACTTATTACCTTTACTAGTATTATACTCGCCGCTTGTAATTAATATGCCTTGGTTATCTATCATATCAAATGTACAATTTTCTATGGTGTTGAATACCGGTCCGGTATTCATTCCTACCGTTCCTATACTACTGTTTGTACCAAATGCTATACCGTATTTACACATATATATTTTAGAACCATTCCACGTGTTTTCTCTTATGTCATAATCACTATACACTGGATAATGGAATCCGTCAATCTCTATATTCTTAAAAGTATTACGCTTCGTTTCTACTGTACCTGCACTAGTATTTCGGTTATTTAGTAATATACCAATTAGACCGGGATCATTGCCACCAGTAGTCCATGTTCCTACAAACTTAATATTTTCAAATTTACTGTAGACGCAATCAACGACGTTGAGAGCAATGTTACTACCGGTAACTCTCAACGTAAAATCTGACATGTCTATATAACGTGGTTGATTGGGGGTAGCATCGTTATACGGAGTAGTAGTGTCTATGTCGTTGGTACTGTTTACTGTTTTAAATATATCACTGTTGTCACTAACAAATATAGTTTTTTCTTTTCCTGCGCCGCGAATGGTAGCATACGGAGGCAACATAATAGTTTCACTAATAACATAAACTCCGGGAGGAAAGTATAGTATTACTCTATTAGTTACCTCGGCATTGAGAAACAAACTAGATACTGCGGTTTGTATTGCAACTGTTTGATCAGTTCCGTCGCCGGTTGCTCCGAAGCTAGTAATACTGATAAAATCATCTAGTCTTGATTGCAAACTTCTTGAAAATGGAACAGTACTTCCCCAAAGAACACTATTTGGTTTGTAAGTATATTGTTCTACAAGATCAAAAATGTTATCGTGCTCGGTTAGTATCTTTGTATTACCTACTGCTGGAGCACCTTCACTTACACTGCCATTACCAATATACATTTCTTGAGTATCTATTGCCCACCCGAGTTCGCCGGATGCTAGCTGCGGCATTCCTGTTGACGTTAGCTTGCGTCCTCTACGATTTTGAATTTTGGAGATTTGTAAAATAGCCATCTCTTACCCCTACATTAATTTATTATTAGTATTTATCGTATTGAGTATGTTTGATATTCGGCTGTACATCATTGCGGAAATTGAAACCTACTAATGATTTTGATTGCACCTTGTTTTTTATTTTCTTATCTAATTATATAAGCTTGATCTTATTTTGTATGTTTTAACTTGGTATCAACTTTAGTCCCCAAATTAATTATACAAACTTACTATAATAGTCGTGAACGCGATCCCAAGCTTTGTAACACCAGTCGTTCCATTCGCTAGGCCAAATGTCAAATTGTTGATACTCTAAATCTCTTGAACACATAAACACATGCCCTTCTTGTATATCAGTGCCATGTACTGCATTGTGGGCCATTCCGTACATTGCTAACTGCAAGTAATAATCTTCAACCCATTCGTCCTTCTTGGGTTTATTTGTTTGTTTAAAATCAAGAATTGCAGGGTTACCTTTATATTGTCCAACTAGATCAGTTGTACCGGCATAGATACCTGGTACATAAAGAGGAACTTCGCTTCCCCATATCTCGTCGACGTTACACATTGCACGATCTCGTATCACTTCTGCCATGCTATATGCCTTTTGCGCATAAGGATTGCTTCCTGGACTGTTGGGCCATACTCCGTTATCTACATAATACTCGAGGTATTTGTGCATCCGAGTTCCGATGCCGCCTGCTTCGACTGTAATCTCTTGAGCTTTTGCATGTCCTACTCTATTACGCCAGGCCATGAGATGTGTCTGGTCTTTGGTAGCTGATAGTATAGTTGTTACACTTGCCACCGGCGGTCCTCCTGGTACAGCATATCTACGTTTGCCGTCCACTTCGACTCGCTTTAATTTTTCATAAATGTATCTGGGTTTAATTAATGTCATAACAAATTATATAATAAAATTAAACAACTGTCAAGTTATAACTTACTGCCTAGATCGGTTGCACGTTTTGCCATTTGGTTAACTGTTGTTCTAGAGGTTGTAGGAGCTGAATTAATATCATCAATTTCGCTAGTCTTAAGGGTAATTAAGTTTTGTGTAAAATCGCTAATTAGTTCGGCTATACGAGGATCGCTATCAAATGCAAGCTTTAACGTGTCGTAGTTAAATTGCGGCGATCCCATGTTTGACATGTATTTGTTTAATTGGTTAAAAGGAACCTCTATCATGTTACGATCTTTTAAAAGATTTAGCACACGATAGAGTTTATTTGTTTCAGTACCTTCGGTTACTTTTTTTTTGAAAGTACGCGAGTTAATCGTGCGCCATTGACCGATTCTTTCTTAACTGATTTAACAATACGGTCGATACGGTCGATACTTTCGCGCTTGGCACGATCGGCTGTCATATTCCCGCCGCTTGCTGCGGCAGCACTGCCGAAGTCGTCGTCCATTCCGAAGTCTCCATCAAGCTCTCCGTCGACTGTAGGTTCCATAGGCATGTCGTCTGTACCCATTGTATCCGCTATGTCTCCTTCGCCGGTTAAATGTCCAACTCCTGCTATTAGTGCAATACGGGTCAATTCTAATGACGAATAAAGACTTTCGAGACTAGGCTTAACACTAAGTGTAAACAACTCGGCTGCTTCCTGTCCCATTTCGGCGCGGATTGCATCTGCTAATTCCAGCATACTTTCTGTTTGCATTTCAGCAGTATCTTCCATCCAACCTGTAACACGGTCTACCATTTCCTTGGCAGCCATTACTAATTCGGCTTTGTCTTCAGCACCTTCGTATAATGTGCTTTCTTCCAGTGACTCGTCTTCAATGTCTCCGCGCTCGCTAATGGCTGCATTTAGCACATCTAACATCATTTTTGATTTTTGGTATGTGGCATTTTGTACACTGTCAAAACTTTCGTTAGTTTCAACTTGACTAAGCTTGGTACGAACTTTATTGCGAACATCTTGCAGTTGTTCGAGCGTAAAGCTATCCAGGTTAATTCGTTGTCCAAATCGTGCTGCTAAACTTTCATTTAGACTTTTAGAAGTTACTGGCTTTGAAAATTCTCTTACTTGCATGTTTATGTTCCCTGATAGGTTGTTATTTTTATTTATCTAAATCGAGACAGGATATAACTGTCTAACGATTCCTTAGCACTTTGAATATTTTGTTGTGCAATTTCCAGTCGAGAACTTAGAATATCTTGTCTAAATTTGTCAGTTGATCTAATAATGCTGTTTACATAAAAATAACTGTCGTTTGTATTTTTATTAATAATGTTGTCATATCGTCTGATATTTATAGTAGAAGTATCTCTAATATGTGCGTTTGCTAACGCAACAGCACCGTATTTACTATGTGCATTACCAACAGTTTTACTAGTGGCTATATCAACTATTACATATCCAAACCGTTTACTATTACGTATTATTAAACTACCAATTCTAATGGAGTTTCCTTTTACAACTGGAAAATTATAATTAGACATCTCGTTATCAACAATTTCTTCTAACTCTCTTAGTGCTGTTTTAAGATCTTTCATTAGGAATAAACACCACACTACCTTTATAATTAACTTTTGTTAATAGACTTTTCCGAATTAGGTTCTGAGCAACCATTAATTCGCGTTCGGATAATGTTTCACTATAACAGGCAGAATTGATACTGTCAAGTAATGTCTGTTCTTCATTGCTTGTAAATATTTCAAAAGTTTTTAGGATGTCATCTAATTTCATATTACAATAGACTTTTTAAGATCATCACGACTATACGTTAATTTATTTGGCTGACTAGGATCTTTAGCGCCTAATGGGTTTTCAATTTCCACTTCATTTCCTGTAACTCGAGTAATTTTAAAATTAGTTGGAGTACCGCTTGCAGTAGGCAAAGGAATAATTTTTCCAGGTGCAATAGCTTTATCGAGCTCTATTTCTGCCTGAGTAACTGTTCCTTGGTTAGATACTTGCTGTTTTACTCCTCCGTTTGCCGGTGTAGGAGTTGTAGGAGTTGTCATTCCACTTTGCGATCGTGGCTGGGTTCCTACAGTTTGATTAGGTCCAACAGTGCCTGATGATTTGATAGTAGACATACTTGATCCTGTTTGTACTGTTCCGCGCCTTGCTTGTGCTACGCTGTTATTTCGAGGCATTAAGGGTGCTAACTCGCTCAAGTGCTGTTTAATGGTAATAAATTCATTTGCTCTCATTTATTCAATGCCTGAACTCTTTTGCTTGCTGGATTTACACGTTTGGTTTTTTTACTACGTCTTGCCATTCGATTTCCTAATCTTGCTTTGACTTTTTTAAAACTTGCACTTTGCTTGAAATCCAATGGAGCAAAACATTGTTGTGCTTTGCTTACAATTCTTCCGTGTCGTCGTCCGCCAGAACATCGATACTTTCTGACTACCTTACTACCATTTCGGCCCCAGATAAGCTTTTCTTCTAAATCTATATCAAATAATTCACGTAATAACATAATAATATTTATCGCTATGTATTGATCACTGCATTAAGAGCACAATTACAATTGATAGCAAGCTTGCTGAAATTGTACTAGCAGAGCCTATGATAACCTTTGAAAGACTATTTTGACCATGTTTCATATCTTGCGATATACTATCAATTTTATCTTCAACTGTATTCAATCGCCTTCCTAATTCGTCGTATCTTAATGCACATAAATCTACGTGCGCCTCTAAACTTTCTCTTTCTAATTTAGTCGGTCCAATTGACATCTATATCTCCTTGATTGTGTCTATAAGATAGCGGTTGATATGATGCCTAAAGAATGCCTACGAAGATACCTTCTAGTACTATTTAGCTGTTTAATACACTTTCTTTAATAAGTATAGTGTTTTTTATATTTAAATCAACTGGATCAAATATTGCAAACTTAAATATTGCTGTTTCGTTTAGATTAGGAATAAACGGTACTAATTCTAAATCTGCAATTAATAAATCAAGGATATTATCCGAATGTTGTTCGTACTCGACCCAAAATTTCCATATACGGTGTTTGCCTGTGAACTCTGTACCAAACTTGTATAATGCAATATCATCAACAAACTGTACAGGAGAATTGTGTATAGTAGGGTTACTACGTAGACTTAGCGATTGAGATATGGTTAAAAAGTTTTGTTGTTGATGTTGTGCAAACAAGTTATCTGCGCGGCGGGCGCCGGTTTGCGTGATGTCTATCAGGGTTAATATTTGTATTTTCATATCGTATTTAACAGTCATAAAAAAAGGGCTCGTAAAATACGAACCCTTTTTAACATTAAGTTAACTACTATTATCTACGTGGTGCAAATACAGCAACAATAGTTACAGTCGGTGTTCCGGTTAATGCTTCAACAGTTGCATCGGTGAACTCGCCGGTTCCTTGAAGGCGCATAAACACAATGTCAGTTGTTCCGGCAACAAATGCCGATCCATCAGCTGTACCAAACGCTGCTACAGTAAATGCACTATCGCCTACACCGTTAGTTCCGTGTGATGTGGTCAGATACTTGATCCAACCGTTTACTTCCGCATCGGTCATGTTGGTCTTTGCAAAGCTTACAACCAATTCACGTCCTGCATCCGATTGTGAGTTAGAATGTTTTAGATAGTTAGCACCAACTGTGGTGCTACCAATTACTAAGTTTGTTACGTCTGCCATTTTATTTCTCCTCGATCTGTAAATGGACACTTCACGCTCAGTGAAGCTATATAATATTATTTATCATCTTGGAGTAATTTTAGTAAATTAGGTCAGGACGGAGTCCATCTGTGTCGCGGCACCAGTTTAATTTTGCTTTTTTGTGCAATATATCCTTCGCCGCCGAGAATTGTTCCTGTATGAGACGTAATAATAGTTAATGTACTATCATATTGCGCAATAATAGCATTTTTAATTGCCATTATTTGATTAATTGATAGAAATATCATAGGAAGTCCAACTTGATTATGTTTGTGCAGTTGAATTATACGAGCCTGTTTGCTTTTAGTTACTTTACTGTGCTCAAGCCATTCGAGAAACCCTTCTAGATTAATATTTTCAATCGTTGCACCTTTTGTTTGCTGATTAACAAACGTGTAAATAATGTTACTGAGATCAGATAACCCTTTGATTGGGGTTATAATTTCGTCAATCAAAACGGAAGCAGCTCTTACATATCTGCGAAGATTAATAACTTGCTTGAGATTAACTACAGGGTTACTACTAACATAAATTGGACCTAATGATAACACAGTATCTGAGAGTACTGGCATATCGGTAATAGGAAGTGCATCTTTACTACCAAACTCGTTAAAATACGAATGTACTGCAATTCCAACTTGACTATTGGTAATAGATTTACCGATGTCGCTTCTAGCTGCAACGGAATATGTAACTTTGTTAGGAGTAAATTTTATAAAATCATTAGTGTGTACAATACTCTTTTTAGGGTAATACAATAAATCTCCGTATATGTATCCACGAAAATCCGCAGGCATACTTTTTTCAACAATATCAAACATATCAGACATTTCGTCAGCAAATTGATGCCGCCACGGTTCGTTGTTGCCTGTAGTTAGAATAAATTCCTTTAACTCACTACTACTAGTGCTTTTATTACGTCCCCAGCCGTTTTTACCTACTAATACGAATGTCCCAGATGGGTCTCTGCCAAAGTAAATTACAGGAGCACCGTCGAACTTAACAGAAACATCACTGCTGTCTTTACTTAGTTGAGTTATTACGTCTAGTGCGTACATAGCGCCGCGGCTTCCGTGTACAAATACTAGATCTTCTAAATGTTGATATTCTCGGCCAACTCGAGTATTATTCATCTCTTCTTTAAATGCCTTATAATTCATGACAATTCTTTCCACGATTTAAGAGTTTTAAGTTGATTCAATAATTCGTATGCTTGAGTAGCAGACATAGATTTCATAATCGATTCAAGACTATCGAGGCTCGACACAGACGAGTCGGATCCTAGCAGCAGATATGCAACTTGGTCAATATCATTGGTGATTAATTCTCCTCTCTTGCCTTCTAGATTACGTCGGCATAATCCTCTAAATGCATCCCACAGTAGTCCTTTACTGTTTGCTATTAGCATTATTGCTAAATGCTTGTTAACACCTTTATAAGGACTGTCTTGCGGAATGTTGTGTAAATGAAATTTGCTTATTTGCAATGCATGTGGAGTTACTAGCAAGTCAACTTGATAATGATGCCCGCTGACTTCTACATTTAAATGTACAGCAATACCATTTAATTTAGTTGTTGCACCGTTCTGGTCAAATACTTGTTTTAATCTTCGCCGCACCTGCTTTGGATTTTTTTCTCTAAACACATTTTCTAATGCAGTTTGATCAATTAGTACATCATAGTCGCCGCTGGTCTTTCCGACTGTAGGAGTTGCAGTACTACCGATAGGAATAGTTAATATCCCAAGAGGTGACAGTATGTTATCTAAGTATTGTTGTATTGCAGGAATTTTATCATAATTAAAAGGTTCAGTGTTTAAAAAAACATTACCGCCCATTACTTCTTACTTTCAATTATCTTATCTATACCAGTTTTAAACTTGCGAGGATTGTTGGATTTAATAGCATTAATGAATCGTCGTTCTAAATCAATTGCTACTTCTGAGTCGTATGTTTCATGTATCTTTGATAGTAAATTAATGGCACTTTCAATAATATTACTTCCTGTTGATTGAAGAAATTCTTCTACTCGATCGGTTCTTCCGATGGCGCTAAGTTCTTCTAAAATACTTCTAGTGCGTTTTTTCATAATAGATATTCCCCTTAAAGTATTTATACGCAATGTAACAGCTAGATATAATAGTGTCAACGATATTCTATCCATGCAATATATGCATATCGGGTTTGCGATAAGTTTGGCATAATATGCTTGTATTGTTGCGGTTTTTATGTTAAATATAGTTAATGCTGCAATGCAGCACACGGATACACCGATAGGATAAAATATGTTAACACTTTTTCGAGAGCTTTGTAACTCCTTTATAGGGGCTTATGATCGTGACTTACGTCAATGGGCCAGCATGGAATACAAACACGATGCCGAATATGCTTACAATTACGTTATACAATACAAATTAGCGCCAAGATTAGGATTACCAAAATGATTGCAACTATTAAACTATGGTTTGCCAGACGGCAACTTTATAACACTACACACCGAGAATTAGACCGACTGACCAATCGCGAATTACTAGATATTGGCATCGATCGCAAAATGATTACTCGAGTGGCATTAGAAACAGCATACGGATATCGCAGATGAAAAAGTTTTTCAAATCTATATTAAATTCGTCGCTTTTTCCTACTGAAAAACAAAAAATTTATACATGGCTAAGTGAAAGCAGCGATATAGTAGAATTAGAGCGGCGCCAAAGAATAATTGACCGAGGCGATGCACCTTGGCAAGTTGCTGCAAATTATAAATTGAAAGGATGGTCTTAATGGATGTATATCATGCAGTAACAGTATCCTACTGTGCGCTTTGTGAAATAATGCAGCGATTAGCAAAATATATTGTGTATGTATTTGAAGATATTGGCTATGCCCGGGCTACTAGCGAACTAAGCAGAATGGGATATCATAAAGAAGCAGCTACATTAAGAGAAATGCGCCGCAAATTAAAAAATTAGTTGACAATAATAAATTAATATGCTACAGTAGCTTACTACCGTAGTAAACACACACACACAAAGGAATACATAATGAACGATATGAACAAACAATTTGAGCAATTTGCTGAAATGATTAAAGTAGCAATGCCTACTATGCCCACTGTTACTACTTCAAAAAACGGGTACGAAATTAGAACCAAGGTTCTTGAAATGGCTCAATCTCAAACATGGAATGACTATAATGCTAAACTATGTGCGTTTGAGACTAGCATTACCAAGGAAGGTGATGAAATTGTTACTAAAGTGACTATGCCCACTGTACCAGGTATAGATGCGGTATTAGAAGCCGCACAGAAGTTTTATGATTTTGTAAGTGGCAACAAAAAATAATATATTAACTATTAGAGTATAGCTCTCACTAATTAATTAATTAAAAAGCCTTCTGGTATATCATGCCAGAAGGCTTAACCATCTAATCCTAGCTACTGTTGATAGCTTCTCCAACTTAACGAACTCCGTCCCATTGCGGTATCGCCTTGTAGCCATTTAATCCCAGCTGCTGTTGATAGTTTTTCCAACTCGGCGGACTCTGTCTGATTGCGTCCTCGCCTGGTACCCATCTAGATTTTAAAATTTTTGTAGCATACATCAATGATGCAAATGCGTCAGTTGCGATTGCAGGCTCTCCTTCTTTAAATGGTTTCATGCCTAATGACCGAGACGCATATTGATACGAACTCCTAGCAGATTGAGCAATAAGAGTTTCGAGAGCAGGTACTGGACCTTTGTAAAACGATTGTGCTATTTTCACTGCGCGTTCCGGCGAGCCTTTTACATAACTTTTAATAAATTCCTGTTCTTTATTATCGTCGGATTTTAAAATTCTTCTTATATCCATTGTTAATTCGTCTGGCGCGCGTTGAAAATAATACGCTAACTCTTTACCGGAGAACGGGTGTAACAAGAAATCAAAATTTGCCTCAGTGGCCATTTCTCCTAAATTGTCGTCGTCGTCGTCTTCGTAGTCAGGCGAAGTCTGATCTGCTTCACGCTGCACAAAGTTAACTAACTGGTCTAACACTTCATACATAGCATCTAACTTACTTTTAAATAAATTTGACGTTATTGGGTTTTGATCTATAAAATATTCTGCATCAACTGAGCTTAATGGCAAATCTTGTGAATCCATAAACTGTCCAGTTTCAAAATGAAACTGAAATTTACCTTTACGTTTTTTATCATACCATATGTATAATGATCCGTATTTGTTATAAAAGTTAAATTGGTTTTTCTTTTTGGCCGCTGTACACCATTTGGTACCACTACCGAGTATACAACTAGCCTCTTTGGTTTTAGGAACACTGAGTATCCCTAGTGGTCCATTATACAAAACATTAACATCGTCAACTGCTTCGTCACTAGGTGCTGCAAGTTCGGTATTATCAAGTTTGCGAGAAAGTTCGGCTAGCGTATTCCAGTTGTATTGATTAATATCGCTATTGATTTCTAGTCGTTTATGCTGTCCTTTAGTTTTTGTAAATATCGTTAACTCGTCCTCTAGTTTGTATAAATCTTCGTACTTCATTGCGTTTTTAGTAAATTGTTTAATTATCCATACTACAAATTGTTTATTAACTGTAGGGTCGGCATCTTCTGCAGCAGATATCACAGTTAATACAATTTCTTCGTCACTTTTATTATTGGTTATACTTTTAAGATACGTATCGGATTTTGCACGGGTTACTATAGCCGAAGTTGTTGCTAACACGGTTTTTGTTCTATCGTATTCAAATAGTGTAGTTTCTGTAATAAATTCTATGTATCTCATATAACTTCCTTGACTGCTATTTTTTAATATTTATCGTTGCTTACTGTATTAACTAATAAATACTGTATGATAGACCCTGATCCATTTCGAGCAATACTAACTGAATATCGCGGTACAGGAAAATACCGAGTATTCAATGATATTAATAGACAACAAGGCAGCTTTCCTAATGCAGTCTGGAATAATAACAATACTCCTAAACCGGTTATCAATTGGTGTTCAAACGATTACCTAGGAATGGGACAACACCCGTTGGTGTTAGCAGCAATGCATTCTGCGTTGGATCACGCAGGAGCAGGATCAGGCGGTACTAGGAACATAGGAGGTACTGGTCAATATCATATTGCACTTGAAAAAGAGCTAGCAAGTTTACATAATAAACATGCTGCATTGCTGTTTTCAAGTGCATATGTTGCAAATGAATGGAGTCTAATCGCATTAAGCAAAATCATTCCCGACATTGTGTTTTTAAGTGATTCCAAGAATCATGCAAGCCTCATACAGGGTATCCGACACAGTGGTGCTATCTATAAGATATGGCAGCACAATGACATAAGCGATCTAGAAGCAAAATTGGTAGAAGTCGTTGCATCAAATCAAACTCCTTGCATTGTATTTGAATCTGTGTATAGCATGGACGGAGACGTTAGCCCAATTGAGCACATTTGCAATCTTGCCGAGCGTTATGGCGCTATTACTTACATAGACGAGGTTCATGCGGTAGGATTGTATGGAGAGCATGGAGCAGGGTACCTAGAACACCTAGGAATTCAACATCGTGTAGATATAGTCAACGGAACGCTCGGCAAGGCAATAGGCATTAGTGGCGGATATATTGCTGCGGACAGGGATGTTATAGACGCAATTCGCAGTATAGCCAGTGGTTTTATTTTCACAACATCTATGCCACCGGTATTGTGTGCAGGAGCATTGGCTAGCATAAAATATCTAAAGACACATTATAGCCTTCGGCAACAACATCAGCTAAACACGGAAAACTTTAAACAACAATTACAATATGCAAATATTGAATATTTAAAAGAATCGTGTACTCATATTGTTCCTGTAATGATAAGAGATGCAAAACGAGCTAAGTTGATCAGCGATGTATTGTTGGACAAATACGGAATATTTGTCCAACCTATTGTTTGGCCAACTGTAGCAGTAGGCACAGAAAGATTAAGGTTTGCTCCTACTCCGTTACACACAGACATTATGATAGAGCATTGTGTAAAATCATTAAAGGAAGCATTAAATGAATATTAAAAAATTACTATGGCTAGTTACAGGATTCTTTTGCTTAGGAATGACTTATGTTGGAATTGTTGTTCCTGGTATTCCATTTAGCATCTTCTTAGTAATGGCTGCATATTGTTTTAGCAAGAGTAGTGAACGTATGCACAACTGGATATACAATCACAAATATTTTGGACCATTCCTAACTAACTGGACACAAAAAAAAGTATTTCCGACTTACGGAAAGTATGCCATGGTGCTAATGATGACAAGTAGCTTAATAATACTCTGGGTTACTACAGAAAATATTAAAGCAGTAATGTGGAGTGGTGGATTTATGATTTTAGTCGCTATATGGGCTGCTCGGTATCCAGGAAGTGTTGCAGAACAAGAACGTAGAATTGCAGCAGGCGAAAAAATAGCGTGGATTAAATAAATAAAGCGCCGTTAGGCGCTTTATTTTACACATCATCCAATGCCAACCAAGGCACCCAACTCGGATGTCGGATTTCTACACCCATTTGTTTGCGTTTCCTTACTAGTTCATAGTATCCTGGTGCGTGTGGTTTATAAGTTGGCCGAATTAACTTGTTATTGCCTTTACTATGGTTACAAGGAGCACAAGCAGTGACAATATTAGTCCAATTAGTTCTGCCGCCGTGGCTAACGGGTAATACATGATCCATTGTAGCAGTAGTATGATTAACTGTGTCGCCGCAATACATGCACGAATACATATCGCGTAAGTATAAGTTGCTCTTACTAAAACGAGGATTCCGTGATTTCTGCATATATTCCTTTAGCATAATAACAGACGGAACTTTAGTTTCCCAAGTAGGCGACCTTACCATCCAATTGTCGTACCAATCAAGTACAGTAACTTTGTCATGGTACATGTAAAGGATAGCTTCTTTCCATTGGATAGCGCTCAACGGTAAAAAGTTAACCGGTTGACCGTCTGCATTAAGTAATAGAACATCGCCTGACATCTTGCATTTTCCTTAGAATTTTGTAATAGTAATTTATTGGGAATAAGGTTCAAACTCGGTGCCAGCGGCTAACAAGCAGCTTGTACCATTTTTATAAACCTGTACCACCGAATATGTACCAGTAAGTTGATTTACCCGAACTTCAATTACATACATAGTTGTATGAATGTCGTTATCGCGATTGAACCAGTCTTGTGACGCTACTCCTTTAAACAGGGTAAGTTCGTTGTACTTGCTAGTAAGCTCAATTGATTTTTCATATGTTTCGCAAGGAATTGGAGTAATATTTAAATATTGTTGTGCGGTTGCAGTCGACACACTTGCAAATAGTGCAATTGCACTAAGTATGTTACGGGGGTTGTTCATTTGTATTCTCCTTGTACTTTTATAGTATACGACATTGAGACAACATGCAACCGGTATCTGTTAAGAATAATCTGGAAGACTGCCTCCGTATTGTTTTCCTTTTTGCTTACCTACAATTTTTCTACGTTTTTTACTGCCGCCATACTTGGCTTTAACTTTGCTGTCACGACCTCTTAACCCTTGACTCTTACATGAACTTAATGCACTGGCTCCTAGGCTGTTGTCACTCCGCGTACTCTTGCAAAGTTCTTTGCTAGCTTTCCATTCTTCGATATGATCATCTTGTGTTAGTACTTCGTCTATACGCATAGCATTGCTCCGTTTTATTATTTATCAAGCTTTGGATATACAACGCGCCCGATTGGTGATTCTATTTTGAGTATACGAGTCTTGCCGGAAAACTTTACATCTCGGTCGATGCGACGAGTATTTGCTCCTTCGCCTCTAGTATCGGGAGAAACTTGCCTCATTAATTTTCCAAGTAATTCTTCCATGTTTTCTCTGATAGAATCAAACGCGTCAAACCCAACTGCATTCCATCGATCTCGAGGATCGCTGTACGTACTTGCGCGTTTTAATAATAGTATGGCCATTTGTTTAATAATATCAAAGGCCGCCTGTCTAGGAGTGCTATGCTTTTTTAATATTACTATAGTTTCTGTCGCTATACTATTCGATGCCTTGTCAAGGTTTGCTATCATTTCATCAATTGCCCATCCTTCGTCTGGATAATTCATTCCGTCGTACGGCGATTTTTCTTTTGCAAATTTTCTTTCAAAGTCTCGAGGTATTATATTGCTGGATCGATTTGGAGCCTTTTGTGCTAGGGTACGCATGACTTTTTTAGCAGCATCTGATATGGACGCTGCAATTCCGTCTTCGTCGGTGTCGGAGCTGCCTTTTACATATTGTAGCGTTATCAATGCCGGATATCCTCCATGAGTGCCTATTGCATCATTTGCAATTTCCTTGGCAAACTCTACATTGTCGGCTACGTATACTCCGCCCATACTAGCTGTGCTTGCACCGTAGGTGTCGGTGTCGTATGTTTTCTTAGGAGGTCGAGCCAATAGTCCATTTTTAAGTATACTAGGCACCAATGCACTACTAGTTCCGTGATACATTATTTGAGTGCGCTGTTGCTGACGTTCGTATATCTTTGTAGATTCAAGTAATACATCGAACTTTAATCGTAAATATGTTTTAAACTTTTCAAAATTAACAGTGTTGTCAAATATATAAAGTTGCGAATACGAAAGCTTTCTCCGACGAGAATCTGGATAAGTTTTATCATTGCTAAACGTATAATTGTTGCTTGTAATTTTTTCTAACACTGCCTGCGACGCATTACCTAGTATATGCAATTGGCCAGTGGCATCTAACATTAAGAACATGTAATCGTAAGCATTTCCAATTTGTGCATCTTTGATTGCTAGTGTTTGTAATTTTTCTAAAATTTTAATACTCTTTTGATCAACTGATTCGCAAAGTGTAACTCCTATCAATTCTGCTTCAACTAAGTCAAGGTACAACGAGTAATCTTGTATGCCATTAAAATCTTCTAATATTAACGGATAGTGATCTATAGAAAAGTTGTGATATCTCATAATAGTCATTAATCCTTGAGTTGCATGTATATTGTAATTACATCGCCTATTTTCATGTTAATTCATCTCTAATCATTCCGGGCGGATCATTCCAGCCAGCCAGGCATACTTAGGATCCATTGCTATTAGTTCCCTTGCAATTTTGTTGTTGATGATATTTCCATTGGCCATAAAATGAACAGCAATTTGACGGGCACCGCGATCGCCGTACAAGTCTATGAACCATCGATAAAACTCATAGTCCAACGAAATTCTATTGTAGACAAATTGATCTAGCCAGCTAGAAATTGCTCCAAATGTGATTGTTCCGTCTGGGCGTCGATCTGGACCGCCGTCGTCTTCGTCCATTTCTAAATACGACGTGGTAGCACGTATAATAGTTTTTGTCGAGACCGGGCCATTAACATTAAAGATTATATAAGGGCTACCTTCTAATGCATAATTTACTATTTCGTCACTAGGATTAGCAATATCTCTTATCAAAAACGGATCTTGGTCAATTACTATGCGCTGCACATCTTCGCTAGGATTGCGTATATATTGCAGAGCCGCTGACGATTTTTTAACAGCTTGCAAGGTACTACGGTCAGTTAGATTACTAATATATTTTAGCATAAATAATGCGTGATTTACGACCAATGTTTGCATGTTTTGATCTAATTCTATCATATTCTCGTCATTAATTAAAACATACATATAAGCTCTAGTGAATACTGGATCTTTTACAGATAGTAACGATGTTTCAATACTCGGATCTCTTTGAGGGTTGTCCACTCTTTGATTTTTATTACGAAATTCTTCTATTACCCGCTCTAATTCTTCTTTGTCATATCTCATATTACTTCTTGCAGTATTTACTTTGCCATAGGCTTCTGTACCACTGGACACCATTTGAACATACTTGTCACTGTCTATGCCGGTTTGTCTGTCAAATTCCTGTTTGGTTAAGGTTCTATCATTTTTGTCAAAATACTCCATTTCGTCATGTACTGCAATTGCCCATTTGTTGCCTGTTTGTTTTTGTAAGAAGTAAATTAAAGTAACACCTGTGTCTCTGAAATATTGTTCAAAATTACTTTGAGTTTGCTTAGTAGTACACCAGTCTGTATCTTTTCCATGAAAGCAACTAGCATCTTTGTTCAATGGAACTACTATTAACCATTGGTCGTTTTCAGCTAGAATATGACTGTCGCCTTTTCCTACAGCTTTCTTTTGCTGAGTTTGACTCTTTTGTTGACTTTTTGCTGTGACAAATTGTTGAAAACGAGACCAGTCTTGTTTTCCCCACCAATCGATATTACGCTCATTTCCTCGAACTTGATTTCTATTAACTAGTTCTTTGTAAGATGCTATGATTTTATTTACAGCATCCGGATCTGCCGACTGTGCAAACTTCTGTGCTACTTCTTTATAACCTTCGACTATTATTTCGTAAACTTTCATAGTATCCTCTTAGTTATATGTTTACCACGTATGCGTTGATGCCAAAATATTCCCTTACTAGGAGCAGCAATCCATGCAGCATATAATGCTTTGTTAACATTTTGAACTCGAAATCTCCGTCCGTTACTCAATGCCATTACTACGCTCTGATTGGGATTTAATGTAATGTTAGTTATCCAGCTACTAACTACTGGCGCTTCGCACATAATGATTTCAAATATCTTCATATAAGTATTTATAACTTGGTTGACAATGTTGACAAAAAGTTATACATTCACACAATTCAATTAGAAAGTAACAGAGCAGATTTAATGAAAGCAACATATTAATGAGAGTTACTACACTCGAAACTGCAAATAAAAACTGTAGAGTATATCAACTAGGCTGGTGTTATCCTATATATATCCAGAATTTTTACCATTTTGAAAAATCTAAGAGCGTACTGATCCGGACATTCGGCGATCCGGCTTTTAAATATCAGTTTAATAAATGCAGTCTTTCTGTAAAGGATAGGTACACCTACTACTATCCGAAACAACGACGTTGGTTTGCTGGTAATCGCCTGTGGAACAACACTTCGCCGCGTGACTATTGGCTAGTTTTTAGAAGCAATGCCGATAGAACACTGGCGCTATTGATGCTGCCTTTATGAATCCAGAAGTTGACGCATATGGCACACAAAGATGGTATGAGAACGGCAAACTACATAGGATTGATGCACCTGCTTTAATATATGCAAATGGTGATCAATCTTGGTACAAGAACGGCAAACTGCATAGGATTGATGGCCCTGCAGTAATAAGAGATGGCACACAATCTTGGTACAAAAAAGGTGTACTGCATAGAACAGATGGTGCTGCTGCGATTTATGCAGGTGGTGATCAATTTTGGTACAGAGACGATGTACTGCATAGAACAGATGGTCCGGCTGTAATTTATGCAGATGGCACACAAGAATGGTACTTAGATAATATTCGTTACAAATTTGCCCAATGGATCGAGTTGACACCACTCAACAATAATGCTAAGTTGTTGTTGCAAATCCAATGGAGCAACAATGAATCCAGTAGTTGACAAATACGGAACACAACGGTGGTACACGAACGGTGTACTGCATAGGACTGATGGCCCTTCTGTAATATGGGCAGATGGTGATCAATTTTGGTACCTCAACGGCAAACTGCATAGAACAGATGCTCCTGCTGTAATAGATGCAAGTGGTGATCAATATTGGTACAAGAACGGCAAACTGCATAGGACCAATGGCCCTGCTGTAATTTATGCGAATGGAGATCAACTTTGGTACATGAACGATGTACTGCATAGGACCGATGGCCCTGCTGTAATATGTGCAAATGGCACACAACTTTGGTACCTAGACGATACTTTTTACAGTTTCGCCCAATGGCTCAAGTTGACACCACTCGATGATAATGCCAAGTTGTTGTTGCAAATCCAATGGAGTTCACAATGACTAATTATATTATTTGTATTATTAATTGGAACGTAAAGCATTTGCAGAAACAGTTACACGGGTGTCCTTATGCAATCGAATACAAATATAATAACGGTCGTGCATGTGATCATCGTATGGTTGTAAAATGCCGGGCATACAAATATCTAGTAGTCCGGCTCAGATTAGCCGGATTAATAAAGAATTAATAGTTACAAGTATTTCTCATCAATGGTTTATAGGAGCAAACCTGTCACATCGTAATAATAAAACTTATATTATTGCTTTTGTTAATCTTAATCACAGAAATTGGGCTTGTTTATTGTAAGGTTACTTAACAATCGGTAGTCGAAAGGTTAACACACTTCTAGGACCGCGAGTGGTATTAATTTTAATTTCGCCAGTTTTGTCAAAATATTCAATTTTAGTAATAACTGCTGATTGATTATTAGGACCTACTAAAATTGTTTGACCTAGTTCCAGTTCTACGTTCACACGAGTAAGGGTGCTCATTATATTCTCCTTGACTTACTTGGTATTTATTCCTTGGTTGACATTGGTGTGTTAAAGTTGTATATAACAGTAGTATCTAAGCAATCAACTTTAATACAAAATACGTCTACTACAGTCTATGCATATAGATAACCGATACTATCTGGTCCTTGAATTGATAGCATCTGTTCTAATTTTAAATAATGATAAATTTCAGTGGTGCAAAAATGAATCCAATAATTGACAAATTTGGTACAAAGCGATGGTACAAGAACGAGCTGTTACATAAAGACCACGGTCCGGCTATAATTTATGCAAATGGCTCACAAGAATGGTACAACAACGGTGTACTGCATAGAATGGATGGGCCTGCTGTGATCGACGCGGATGGAGATCGATTTTGGTTCAGAGACGGCAACCTGCATAGGACCGATGGCCCTGCTGCAATTTATGCAAGTGGTGATCAATTTTGGTTCAGGGACGGTGTACGTCATAGAATCGATGGTCCTGCTATAACATATGCAAGTGGTGATCAAGAATGGTACAAGGACGGCAAACAATACAGTTTCACCCAATGGCTCGAGTTGACACCACTCAACAATAATGCTAAGTTGTTGTTGCAAATCCAATGGAGCGATCATGAATCCAGTAGTTGACGCACATGGCACACAACGATGGTACATCAACGATGTACTGCATAGGACTAATGGTGCTGCTGTAATACTTGCAAGTGGCAAACAATATTGGTACAAGAACGGCAAACTGCATAGGACCGATGGCCCTGCTGCAATTTATGCAAGTGGCACACAAGAATGGTACATGAACGGAGAACTGCATAGAACCAACGGTCCTGCTATAATTTATGCAAGTGGCACACAATATTGGTACTTAGATAATATTCGTTACAGGTTCAACCAATGGATCGAGTTGACACCACTTGATGACAATGCCAAACTGTTGTTGCAAATCCAGTGGAGCAACAATGAATCCAGTAGTTGACAAAGATGGCACACACGAATGGTACCTCAACGGAGATCTGCATAGGACCGATGGGCCTGCTGTAATACATGCAAATGGTGATCAAATTTGGTATGAGAACGGAGATCTGCATAGAACGGATGGCCCTGCTGCAACTTACGCAGACGGCACACAAAGATGGTATGAGAACGGCAAACTGCATAGAATCAATGGTCCTGCTGCGATTTATGCAAGTGGTGATCAAGAATGGTACAAGGACGGCAAACAATACAGTTTCACCCAATGGCTTGAGTTGACACCACTTGATAATAATGCTAAGTTGTTGCTGCAAATCCAATGGAGCGATCATGAATCCAGTAGTTGACGAATATGGCACACAAAGATGGTATGAGAACGGCAAACTGCATAGAATCAATGCACCTGCTGCAATTTATGCAAGTGGTGATCAATTTTGGTACAAGAACGGCAAACTGCATAGAATCAATGCACCTGCTGTAATATGTGCAAATGGTGATCAATATTGGTGCCTAGACCACAAACAATACAGTTTTAACCAATGGCTCGAGTTGACACCCCTCGATGATAATGCTAAGTTGTTGTTGCAACTCAAATACAGTACCTAATCTCAAACCAATCTAATAAGGATACTGCTGTGCAATCTTCAATCTCAAACCACTCGCCTGAGGAATTTCTCCACACCCCTACTTCTAAATGTAACTGAGCTTCTAGAACCCTTACTTGAAGAGGATCGACTTTTAGTCGATGTAATAAGGTTAATGGAGTACTACTACCGGTGCATAAACTGCGTAGTCTATTCACCGGATCCTTTGAGAACCCAAATTTTACTGCGCCTGCGCCGTTACTGATACAATACAAATACATGCTGTACTTAGCTGAGACAAACTGATCTGTATAAGATTATGATAAGGCCCCGCTGCTAACATACGCAAGTAACACATACACATAACCCAATGACCCCGCTGCTAACATACGCAAGTAACACATACACACAAACAAAAGGCCCCGCTGCTATAACATACACATACACACAAACAAAAGGCCCCGCGTCTAACATACACAATTAATACATACACATAACCCAATGACCCCGCTGCTAACATACGCAAGTAACACATACACACAAACAAAAGGCCCCGCTGCTAACATACGCAAGTAACACATACACACAAACAAAAGGCCCCGCTGCTAGGGAACAGCTAAACACTGCAATGATACTAAAAGACCTGCTAGGAATATGCTGTAATAACATACTAACACATATACAAAACAATGTCAAATAATTAAAAATAATTATACTTGCATACAGTGAGAACTCTAGTAGTGTAGAGTACGCTCTTATCTATTAAAGAACACGCAGAAGAAATGCTTAAAACTTTTAGAGAGTACACGGTACGAGAATGCTGGAAAACGCATAAGGAGATTCTGGAGAACGCAAGAAAAGTAAAGAAAAGTAAAGAAAAGTAAAGGAAAGTAAAGGAGATTCTGGAGAACGCAAGAAAAGTAAAGGAGATTCTGGAGAACGCAAGAAAAGTAAAGGAGATTCTGGAGAACGCAAGAAAAGTAAAGGAAAGTAAAGGAGATTCTGGAGAACGCAAGAAAAGTAAAGGAAAGTAAAGGAGATTCTGGAGAACGCAAGAAAAGT
>Ga0222649_1000038_pt1 | contig 55708 bp, 50 predicted proteins | sample AntAcemetagen337_FD_179865 | JGI IMG/M metagenome (GOLD analysis project Ga0222649, IMG submission 179865) | Saline water microbial communities from Ace Lake, Antarctica - #337 | ecosystem: Environmental > Aquatic > Non-marine Saline and Alkaline > Saline | place: Antarctica: Ace Lake... | reverse complement strand
ATTAGAACATAATAGAACACACTCTTCTATATTAGCAAAGGTTATATCGTTTATTATCTATCCAAAATATGAAATTAATCCAGACATTCAAAAGTTATCTGAAGATTATAGAATTAAGAATACATTACTTTATTTATATATTAAAAATATTAGTGATAATATTTATAGAGATTGGAGTATAGAAGAAACAAATCAATTATTATTATCTGTTAATAATAAAAAAAGTTATGAAAAAATAGCATTAGAACATAATAGAACACACTCTTCTATATTAGCAAAGGTTATATCGTTTATTATCTATCCAAAATATGAAATTAATCCAGACATTCAAAAGTTATCTGAAGATTATAGAATTAAGAATACATTAGTTGAAAAATATATTAAAAAAATGAATATTTTAAAAAGTGATATTAAAATTAAAAAGAAAAGACTTTTTATAATTATGGATGAATGAATTTATATTTAATATATATATTTTATATTTCGATCAATTGATTATTAAGCAATAATTCGTGCTCGTAACATAGATTATGAACTTTAAGAGGACAAGTTCTCCCAACTCGCTGTGCTCTTCCAATTGCTTGTTGTTTATCTACATCCATAGAATGTAATATAATAACATCTGTCGCACAATTAATTTCTATACCAGACCCAGCATATTGAGTAGTTAATAATATAACATTCGTATTTCCGTTTTTAAAATTATTTAATACATTCATCATATGATTTGTATGTCCTTTTAGAGATGCATATGTAATATTATTTATCATTAATAATTCTATAATTTTTGTAAAAGAGTCAACACGACTAAAAACTATGAATTTTCCATTCAAGTTATTTTTAATTAATTCAATTAATGTATCTTCTTTACTTAAAATTCCTTTCCCTAAAATACTTTTATTATCAACCTTAACAATATCACATTTAACAGGTACAATTGCTGTCAAGTTTTCTGTACTATTAATTATGCTACGACATTCTGGACATTTCCGGATAGCATTACTTGATATGTTATTATTAAGATGTTTAATTAGACAAGAACCGCAAAATACATGCGTACAATCTAATATAATAGGATTTGTAATAGTTTCAAGACAAATAGGACAAGTTTTTCTATCAATTTCCGAAATTCGGTCGGTTAAATCTTTTAATTTATTTTTCAATAATATTAGTTCATTGTCAATTATTTTAAGTTTATTTGTTTTATTTTCTATACTAATATCTTGACTATTAACATAATCTCTCTCTTTTTCTTTATTAAATATAGATTTATTCATATCAGAGCAAATTAATTTTACAAAACCTTCTTCAGTTTCATTTTTACCTCCTAATTCTTTGATTGCACCAGATATATCATTCGCATTAATTTTTTCAAGAACATTTTGACTAATATAACTTTTAATAACATTCAAATATTTAGACATTTTACATAAATAATAATTCTCAATTATAGATGGTATTTTAAAACTTTCTCTAACAAAAGATTTATTACATTTTACCAATAAATAATTAATATAATCTTCTTTTAAAATATCTTTAACATTGTAATATTGCGAATATGGTGAAGACGAAATCTTATCGCAAATATTTAAATATGTTCCACTTATCAACCATATAAATAAATAACTAAAAATATTTATTTTATTAATAATATCATGACATTCGTCGATGATAATTCGTTTCCATCTAGTTATATAATTATCTACACAATCTACACTATAATATTCTAATAACTTTATCAATGTAGTATTTTTAATAAGAACTACATCAAATTGATTAAAATAATTTATAACATCATCTTTGTTTATAAACTTATTTTCAGGCATGTGTTTTTTAATATAAATTAAACTGTCTATCGCAACATATTTTAAGGTAGTATCGTTTTCTAATGTTTTTTCCCATTGAACATAAACTGGTCCGCGAGGAACAATAATTAATGTAGAACTTATCAATTTATTAATATCCGGTACTTTTTTATTATCAGTTACCGCAGTAAAATAATTATAAGCCTTATTACTATGAAAGCTATGTGTCATAACACTATTGATGTGAATATTTTTTAATGAATTTTCGGCAATAATAGATAATGCTGTAAGTGTTTTTCCATAACCTACGATATCTCCTAAAATACCAATATTTGTAGAAATTTTAATATTTTCATAAGACGAATTATCATCAATATTTAGATTATTATTTTTTAAATATTTATAATTAATTGTACCTATATTTTCCATATGTATAGCTTTGTATAAAGATGCTAATTGATGAGGTTTTAAAACCTTTTTTATTTTTTTAGGTTGATTCGAACGATTTGAAAAAGAATCTATTTCAATATTGTATATAATGTCATTATTATAAGACATATTATATAACTTTTTTATCTATTATAATATAATTATATTTTATATCAATTTTTTTAAAAAACTTTATTAATTGAAACGATATAAGAAATAATTTATTACAGAATATATAAAATGACAAGTTATGCAGACAAAGTAGTTAATGCAAAAATTGTAAAAGATGATGATGCCCTAAAAACTACAAATGAAACAATTGTAAAAGATGATGATGTTCCTATCCAGGTTTCTCCTAATAAAAAAATTGTATTCGCATTACCCGGTGATAACTTTAGTTCAAAGTTTATGATTTCTTGGACATCTACGATTAGTAAACTCTGGGAAACTAAACGTTATGATATTATGATTTCACCAGCAACGGGTTCTTATGTTCCTTTTGTTAGAATGCAAACTCTTGGTCTTGATACATTGAGAGGACATGACCAAAAACCTTTTAATGGTCAGGATTTTGATATTTGGATAACTATCGATAGTGATATTATATTTACACCAGACCAAATTATTCAATTAATTGAAAGTACTGATCATCACCCAGTTGTATCCGGTATGTATAGAATGGAAGATTTTGTTAATTTTGCTTTTGTCAAAGATTGGGATGAAAATCATTTTAAAGAAAATGGTACATTCAAGTTTTCTACACAAGAAGATATTGAATTATGGAAAAAAGAAACATCATTTGTATATTACCCAGTTGTATATAGTGGGATGGGTTTTATGGCAATTAAAAAGGAAGTATTTGATAAGATGCGTTATCCATATTTTGATTCTGTCACACATATTATAGAATGCGACGATGGTAAAATTATAAAAGACATTTGTAGTGAAGATGTTGCTTTTTCTAAAAATATTGCAAAGGCTGGTTATAATATTATGATAAATACAGACATTCGCGTAGGTCACCTTAAAAAATTAGTTATTTAAAATAATAATTAATTATAGAATAATGGAATTATTATTTTTATTAATTGAAAAACTAGGAGTTTATTCTCCAATATTTTTAGTAATATTATATATTTTATATTATTTTATATCTAATTCTTTAATGTTTATATTTTTTATTTGTATTGGTTTTATATTTGGGTTATATATGAATAAAATAATTCGTGAAAAAACAAAAACATATTTCAATATTATTTTATGAAATATTTTTTCGCGATAATGATTTTTTTTCATAACTACTTCTTGAATTTCCAGTAGTATCTTGTATTATAGATGATTTAAAATTATCTAAGTTTGTATTATTATATTCATCACTCGAAGATTCTGAATCTGTTTTATATTCATCACTCGAAGATTCAGAATCTGTTTTATATTCATCGCTCGAAGATTCTGAATCTGTTTTATCATCATATATTGAATGTTCGGAATCTGTTTTATCTTCATCACTCGAAGAAGATTCAGAATCTGTTTTATCTTTATCCGTTGAATATGATTTTGATTTATCTTCATAACTTGGATATGATTTTGTTTTATCTACATCTCTTGTATATGATTTTGTTTTATCTTCATCCATTGAATATGATTTTGATTTATCATTATCTATCGAATATGTTTTATCTTCATCTCTTGAATTAGAACTTGTTTTATCTACATCTCTTGAATTAGAACTTGATTTATCTACATCTCTTGAATTAGAACTTGATTTATCTACATAACTTGGATATGTTTTATCTTCATCTCTTGAATTAGAACTTGTTTTATCTACATCTCTTGAATTAGAACTTGTTTTATCTACATCTCTTGAATTAGAACTTGTTTTATCTACATCTCTTGAATTAGAACTTGATTTATCTACATAACTTGGATATGTTTTATCTTCATCTCTTGAATTAGAACTTGATTTATCTACATAACTTGGATATGTTTTATCTAGATCTCTTGAATTAGAAGTTGTTTTATCTAGATCTCTTGAATTAGAAGTTGTTTTATCTACATCTCTTGAATTAGAAGTTGTTTTATCTTCATCTCTTGAATTAGAAGTTGTTTTATCTAGATCTCTTGTATATGATTTTGATTTATCTTCTTCAACAGGCTTATCAAAATAACTAAATGAAAAATATGATTTTGATTTATCTTGTAAATCTTTTTTATCATTTTCATTAAATGTTTCATTTTCACGACTTTTATTTTCTTCTCGCTCAATCAATCTTTCTTTAACTTGTCCTCTCAATCTTTCTTGTTCTATCAATCTTTCTTTTTCGCGAGTTTCCATAATTGTTTTATCGGTTTCTTTGATTTTATCATTTGAAAAAAAGTTTGGAAAATATGAATATTCTGTTTGTTTTATAGGTTCAATATCTATTTTTATTGGTGTCGTTGATTGTATTTCATTATTAGCAATATAATTAACAGGTTCATTTGCAATAACTGGAACAGTTGGTGAAGACACAACCCAATAAATTATACTTATTATAAATATTAATAGAACAAAAGCACCAATACCTATAATAACCCATTTAAACTTATCCATTATATCCCTCTCTCCAATAACTTCTTCTTTATCATCATTTTCTACAATATCCTCATTTGTTTTTACGGTCTCTGTTTTTTTTCCAAAAATATCTTCAATTTGATTAGCGTTATCTCTCTTTCTCTCTTCTATAAGTCTATTGGTTTCTTCAGCCGACATAAACCTTTCCAAAACTTCTAACCTTTCAATTAACGCATCATTGTTGATTTTTTCAAGTTTTGTTATTAATGATTCAATAATTGTCATTTATAATTGAACTCTTCTATATTAATAAATCAATAAAATAATATGTTTTTCTTCTTAATAATTAAGATATAATATATAAATGGATCTATTAATCGCCGTTCATGTAAAAAGATGGATTAATGAAACTGAATTTAAAAAATATGTGTTTGATACAAATGTTAATAACACATACGATAGTAGCTATACTATTATTCGTGAATATATATTTCAAGATAATAATAATATAGATGCTTTAAACAAAATAGCATATTATATTTTACAATATGAAAATAAGGTTAAACCAAATATATTATCTATACCTTTTTATTGCTGGGGAGAAGATAAAAAACCTATATCTTTCGCTATAAAAAACATAAAATGGAAAGGATATAATATTAATCCATTTAAATCTAATGACAGAAATGCGGAAATATTAAAAGAACCAATTGAAATTATAGATAATAATGTATTATTTAATAGAGATTATGTTAATATAGTTTTTTTATCAGACTTTCAATATAATATTAAATACTATTTTGAAAAAAAAATAAATAATAATGAGTTTATGAAAAATATAAAAGACTTTATTGACAAAGAAAAGTTATTAATAAGTTTATATAAAAAAAATATTTCTAATATTAAGATTTCTTCCGAAGAATATTATAATATATCATTTGAATCAAAAATTGAAAACTTTGATACAATTTTAATGCTATTTGATAAACTTCACACGAATAATAAAATGCAATTAATACAATTAATAGATGATAATTATAAAGTTATTTATAAATTGTTTAAATATCATACATTTGAAAATGAAAAAGAACTCTCTGTAATTTTTAATCTTAATAACGTTAAAGATTATGGTTGTCTCAATATATACTATTATGGTAAAAATGCCAAAATGTCTATATTCAACGATGGTAGAGTTATAATATATTTTAAATATTCAATTGATAATGGTAAAATATGGGATAAAATTATTAATGACAAAAATGACTTTATCATTTATATTAAAGAATCATTAAATTTAATTTTAGACTTTAAAGAAATTGATATAAATACAAGAATTAATTATATTATTGACAACACGGAATATTCGTCTTTGATAAAAAATATAGGTATTTATGCTAATGTATTTGATGCTATTATTTTCAAAAAAGAAAAGAAAAAGAACAGTGGTTATTATGCGTATAAAAGAACTTCTGACTTTATAAATAGTGTATTTGATATAACATCTTATATAAAGTCTCGTATAATTGTTGGTATGACGGAAGAAGATATTATAAAAGAACTCGTTAATTTTGGATATACAAAGCAAGAATTAATACCTATTGTAAGAAATGAACTTAAAATGATAGGAGATATTGGATATAATAATTTAGATAATAATGTTAAAATTATAGAAGGAACATATATTGTTGTTAAAAAAGGTATTGGTGGTTTTGAAATTGATATTAAAAATTGTAAAACTTATTTTGAATTAGAAAATTTAAAACACTGGCTAATAAGAATTATTGAAAATTCAAGAATAATATTAAAGAAAAATCCTATTAAAAATATAAAATTGCCTGTTCCTGAAAATATTAAACCTAAACAAAAAACTAAATCATCATCATCATCTTCAAAAGATGATTTTGAATATTTTGATATTGATAATGTAGATGCATATAATTCAAAAGGTGGTGTTCCAAAAAACGATAATAATAAAAATTATTTAATCAATAGATTGCGAAATGCAGACAAAGAGCTATATCGCGATAAAAACAAATCTAGAAAATGTCAAAGAGAACATCAACCTGTAGTATTATCTAAAAGAGAGTTTGAGGAACTTAAAAATAAAGGATATGATAAACTTTTAGATAATGTAATAGAACATGGTATAAATGAAGATAATAAAAATCATTATACTTGCCCTCGTTTATGGTGTCCTATTAGTAATATCCCTTTGGATGAAAAAATAGAAAGTCCAACATGTCCAATTGAAAACGAAGAACCAATGTATATGAATAAAGATATGAAAAATGAGAGTCTTCCAAGATACGCATATTTGATAAAAAATATTAATATACCTTGTTGTGGTAAAAAAAATCCAGATATCAAGAAAGAAACAATAATAAAAAAAAATAAGGGAAAAAATAAGGATGATAAAGATGACGAAAATAAAGGAGATGATGATAAAAATTATATTATGAATAAAGTTCCTCTACCTTATAAAGGAAGATATGGAGACATACCAAAAGAATTATATAATATATTATATCCAGACAATTACAACGATTATATAAAAAATTGTTCTTCTCCTAATAATATTAATAAAAAAGAATGTATTTTGCGAAAAGGATTAATTGATATCAAAAAAGTAACAAGTAAATACGATAATATAATTCACACGATATCATATTTATTGGGAAAAACCAAAACAGAGTTTATTGATGAAATTGTAAAAGAATTAGATTTAATAACATATATATCTCTTGATAACGGAAATGTATGCAAAGACTTTATAGATATAAAACCTATGATTTATGATGATAATATTGATTTATATAAAGAGTTTATAGAATATAATAAAAAATTTGAAAAAAGTTTTATCGATATTCCAAGTATATCAGATGTATCAGAAAGTGGATTATATAAAAAGTCTCGTTTATTATATATTTTTAAATCTTATAAAAAATATATTACATATTTATCAGCCGACAATTATCCATTCGATAAAGGTATTCAATATTTATACTCTCTAATAGCAATTGTTTTTAAAAGACTTATTGTTTTATGGGAGATTGATAAAAAAGGCGACAATATTGATATTAAAATGGTATGTCCTTATTATACGAGATTTGTTGATGTAGAACCAAGTTTAGATAAAAATGTTAAAATGATTATGATAGTTAAAGAAAATAATTTTTACGAACCTCTTGTAGCAAAAGCCATTAATATGAAAACAGATAAAAAAATATTATTATTAGATAATCACCCATTAATTAGGAATATATTAATGGAATGTGCGGAGAAAAATAACTTTAAAAGGTATGATATAAGTATTTTTAATAATAGAGAAAATATAAAAGTATTAAATAAATTGATAAATGATAAAAGTGAATTATTTAGGTTTGAAACATTAATAATTAATAGCGACTTTACAATAGATAAAATTATGTTAAAAAATAATATGATTTTAAGATTTAAACCACAATCTATTGTTATATTAAAAGCATTGATAAATGGTTTTAATATAAATAAGGTAGTTTTTCACGAAGATATTATAGGAAATGAATATACAATAAAAATATTGAAAGAAGGTTATCTTAAATATAAAGAAAAGATTGAGAAAATAAATGAAATTGGATTTACATTAGATACTGGTATTTCTATACTTCAAAATGATATATTAATGAAAAATAAATTGATTATAAGCGATGATAATATTAATAATAATGATAATCAGTTTATACCAATAGGTGCAAAAGACAATTATCACAAATATGTTGAAAACGATAATATTGAAATGAAAACATGGTTAAAATTGCGAACTATGGTAAAAAACAAATTGTTAAGTAAAAAATATACTGACGAATATTATATTAAATTATCTAAAAATACAAAGAAATATATTATTAAAACATTATTGAGCGAATTTGATGTTGATAAATATGATAGTAAAGAACTTAAAAAAATACAAATAATATTGGAGGAAATACCATTAACATCTATTTCTAATATTAAGAAATGGTATAATAATTCTTTATTACACGTCAAATACGATTATATCAATGAATTATCGAATAACATAACAGAGAGTGTTGATGAATTGATATTTACACAATATAGTATATCTAATAAAATACCAAAAAATATATTGAAATATCACGAAGCATTACCTAATGGATTTAATGAACTTGAAAGTGAAATACATATAGACCAGTACAAATTATTCGATAATAATAAAACATCTATTAAAATACTTGCTTTACCAGATGTTTTGAATGGTCAAGAGATTATTTTGAATACAAAATGGACAAAATATAAGAAAAAGGTCTGGTATAAACTGAGATATATTAAACATAATTATACTAATTCTTCATTAAATCATCTTTTCAATTTTTTATCTTCTAAATTAAATATCGATATTATATCATATGAAGAAATAAAAGAAAAGTCTAATACATATTATAAAGAAGTATTTTCATCAAATAGTAAAGATAAGAAGAAAAAAATAAGAATAAGGGCGTTATTTAAAGACCCTCATTTTTATAATACATATGTTGGCGAAATGAACAATATTAATAAAACAAAAAAAACATTTAAAACATTACGTATATTTAATGAAACATATTTTGATAAAAGTGATGTAAATGAAAGAAAAAATATAATTAAAAATATATTACAAAACAATTTGTTGTCATACCCAAGTGATATAATATTATTTAATATCTCTAAAATGCTTAATATTTCAATACTAATTATACATAATCGTGCCGAATATGGAAAAGGGATTGATGTTGATAAAAGAGCAGGCGATAAAGATTTGAATATAACTACTACAATTTATCGTGCTACAGATGATATATTAAAAAGACCATTACTTATACTTTTTAGAAAAATAGAAAAAACTCATATTTCTTATTATATAGTTAAGAATATTGACTATAATGAATATTTTTATATGGAATTGGAAGATAGTCCCGATGAAATTAAAGATAAAATATTAGATTATAGCAAATCTTCCAATTACTTATCTTCTGTTTCTACATCTTCGATATAAATTTATACAAATCTTATATAAACTTTACTTTTTGTTCTGGTATTTTATAACATCTACTATCATTCTTTGTTAAATCAAACTTTACTTGTAAATCATCTTCTTGACATCCACCATTGTCTTCTTCTTCTTCTTCATCAATTTCAAATAGTTCAACTTTTTTATTAACAACATCTTTTAATAATTCATTCATATGTTCCTCATCTATCAAAATACGACTATCACCTGTTCCGCAAGGAGGTTGTTGCCCTAACATAACATTTGCTGATACTCCATTTACTTTATCATATTCAGAGAATATACTTGCATTAATTAACATATCCGTTGTTTCTTCAAAAGATGATTTCGCCAATGGTCCAATATCACCTCTATTAATACCGTGTCTATCAATAGACATTAATTGTCCTTTATAAGTCATTGTATCTATTAATAGAGACATATGTCTATAATTCATAGAACCTTCACTTGTAACAGCTATAAGCTCTTTATATAACGCGTTTCTCGCGGCTTCAATACCGAGAGTATCGTAAATTTCGCGAATATCATTTGAAATAGTTCTTGATGAATCAATATTTGGATTTGCAAGAATGTCTATTAAGTTTGTTCCGTCAGTATCTAGAACCCATTCTACGATATTATCAAACTTATTAGATTCTTCATTATATTTAGTATATTTCTTCTTATTCAATGAAACCTTTTTGATACCTTTGTATCCTTTTAATAATATTTGATATACAATATTATGCTCTATTGCTTTAATAGTTGCAATTTCGTCTTTATCATCAATATCTTTCAATGCTATTTCTGTTAATTTAATGCGGAATATACATTCTTCTGCATTATCGTCGCTATATACACAATCTACATATTTATCATAAGAAGAGTTTATTTTAGTGTATATATCAATCATCTTAATATTTAATAAGTTCATTTTAGTTTTATCAAATACTAATCTTAATACCCACGGAGATGTACTTCGTGCCTTACATACATTGCTTTCTAATTCTTCAAACTCTTTGTATATTTTCATAATTCCTTGGTCTTCGCTTATATTTGTTTCATAATATTCTCCATTATCCCAATATATTTCACTATATTGGAGAATATCAGCCAACTTTGTTATTTCGATAGTATTCTTAATATGCATAGCATGATTTTTTGTTATGCTAATACGTTCGTCTGTTACATCTCCATCTTCATTAATTTCTGGATTTACAATACTCGCTACATCTTGTTTCATGTAAATTATCAGTGTAGGAGTTTTAGTTTTTTTAGTAGCTGATAGAATTTCTTTAAGACGCGGAACACCTGATGTTGCCTTAACAGCTGCTGCTGTTCCTGATACGTGGAATGAATCAAGAGTCATTTGTGTTCCTAACTCGCCAATTGTTTGTGCGGCTACAATACCAACCATTTCACCAGCCGGAGCAATGGCTTGATTAAAATGTTCATATATTTGCGATACAATCCAATCAAAAATATCTTTTGTAAAATGGAAATGAAATATAAGTTTTTTAGGATTTAAATGAATTCTTAATAGTATATTAAAATATAACATGCCTTGGATAGTATCTTTAATATAAAGGTCTTTTGTTAGTTTTAATATGGTATTTAATACGTGGTCGGGTGTTAAATCTGTTTTAATAGCCAAAACACCAATTGACTTTAATCTATTAGAAGCTGTATTAATAATACGTTCAAATGGAATTGGATAATTAATAACTTTTTTCTTTTCTCCGGCAAAAATGTTTTTAATAAGAAAATGTTTATCTTCAAGCATTTTATCAAAATGATTTGAACATTCTGCATATGTATTTGCATTTATTGTATCGAATGCTTCTTTTGTCATATGAACACTAGCATTATCACTTGGTTTTAAATTGTACATTTGGTCAATTTCAATAGTATTCATATCAATTGTGTTGATAAATTGAACCTCTATTTTACAACCATCCATACCATCTTCACCATATAAATATTGAATAATAGAACCATTAGCAGTTCTCACAGTATTATCATAATATATTTTAGAATCTTCCATTGCTTTTACTAATCTTCTTTGAATATAACCCGTTTCTGATGTTTTAACAGCGGTATCAATTAGACCTTCGCGCCCACCCATTGCATGAAAGAATACCTCTTGTGGTGTTAGTCCTGATATGAAACTGTTTTTAACAAAACCTCTTGCTTCTGGACCATCGTCATATTTGGTAAAATGAGGAAGTGTTCTATCGGTAAAACCATAAGTAATTCTTTTTCCATCTACATTTTGTTGTCCAACACACGCAATCATTTGTGCTACATTTGTTTCTTTTCCTTTAGAACCCGATTTAACCATATTAATCATTCTATTTGTTGTTTCGTCAATTTGCGATAATCCAATTTTACCAACTTCACTTGTAGTTTCATTAAGAATACCAATAATTTCTCTCTCAATATATTCTTCATTATTGAAAATACTGTTATTATCTATAGTTCCTCTGCGAATTTCATCAAGTTTATCATATGCTTTCTTTTTCATTTCTTTAATTTTATTTTTTAGTTTATCATCTGTTTCTTTATCTGTAACTAAATCACTAATACCAACACTAAAACCGGATGTTAACAACCATCTGCAAATAAGTCTCTGTGTATTATCAAGAAACTTGCGAACTTCGAAAGGTCCATAGTCGTGATAAATAACGGGTATTAATCCTGTAGAAATACCATGAAATACAGATTTGTCAAGATTTCCTGCTTCAATAATACTATTATTAATAATAAACTTTTCATCTTTTTTATTTTTTCTATTAATGAAAAGACCAGGTGGTAATATTTGCGAATATGCTTCTTTTCCTGTATACATATAGTTTTTATCTGGTTCTGGTAATGAACCTTTAAAATAACTATTAATCATTTGAATATTGGCTAATGTTTTATCTTGAATTTTAGTAATATCTTTTGTTAATCTGAAAGAACCTAATAAAGTATCTTGTACAACTTCAATAATAGGCTTACCATCTCTTGGTGCTAAAATCATATACGGAACTGCAGCAATATCCATTAATTCATTCATCGTTTGAACACTTTGAGGGCAATGTAAATTCATTTCGTCTCCGTCAAAGTCAGCATTATATGGAGGAGTATCAAGAACATTAAGGCGAAATGTTTGGAAAGGCATAATAACAACCTTATGACACATCATAGACATCTTGTGAAGTGAAGGCTGTCTGTTAAATAGAATATAATCTCCGTTTGTAAGATGGCGATGAACTATATCACCATGCTTTAATTCTTTAGCATTAACTTCCAAATCCTGCGAATATTTAAGATTAGTTGTCATATTTTCCTTTTTAATATATTTAGCACCAGGCCAATTGTCTGAACCATTTTTAATCAATTCTCGCATTTTATCAATATTATATTCATTAACAATTTCTGGGAATGTAATATTAATAGCAACCTTGATAGGAACGCCCAATTCGTCAATGCTAATATAAGGATCCGGAGTAATAACAGACCTTGCTGATTGATCTACACGCTTACCATTAAGATTACCACGAATACGCCCTTCTTTCTTCTTCATACGATCTGATACTGATTTAAGTTTTCTACCATTTCTTTGTTGCGAAGGAGCTAAACCAGGAATTTGATTATTTACAAATGTAAATACGTGATATTGGAGAAGCATAGTAATATATTTAATAGTATCTTCAGAAGAACCTTTGTTAATCTTATCGCGAATACTATTATTTGTTTTAATAATATCACTTAATTTATGCGTCAAATCATCCTCGCGGCGTTGTCCATTTTCTTCAATGATACTTGGTCTAACCGCAGGAGGTGGAACCGGAAGAACGGTACAAATCATATATTCGGGTCTATTCCACTTTGGATTAAAGCCCATCATATCCATTTCCTTGTCAGTTATACGTTTAAATATCCTAAGAATATCTTCGGCTGTAAATTCTTGAATAATTTTATCCAAAGGAGGTTCTTGTTTTTTATCTTTCCATTCAGCCATAATTTTCATTGCATTTTCTTTTTGATACTTTGTAGGTTGAACAGCACCGCATCCTACAACTCCATCATCTCCGCACATACGCAATTTTGTTGTTGTATTGCATAATCTGTAATAAGCGTCCCATCTTTTTTGATTATTTTTAATAGATAAGATACGAACCATTTCATTCTTGAAGTCTTTGTGAGTTGTTTCTGGCGAAATCAAACATTTTGAACATTTATAGCATACACAATTTAGTAGTTTTTTAACAATATCGAAAAACATAGCTTGAAATACTGGTTTTGCTAAAACAATATGTCCAAAATGCCCAGGGCAAAATATATTTTTTTGCTCACAAGTGCAACATCTGCGATTATGTTCCAATACACCCATTCTAGAATCAAATAAACCACCGACAATAGGTTCGCTTCCCGAATATGTGTCTGTTTTATTGATTTCTACAACCGATCTTTTAATGATTTCATCAGGTCCTAAAACACTAAATTGAATACCTTTAACATCTTGGATTTCAACCTTTTGATCGTTATATGATAGTTCGGGATAAATAGACATATCTCTTAATAATAGTAGTTAAAATAACTCGTCTAATGTTTAAACTATTTTATAATTATCAATTTTTTAAAAAAAAGTAGTAATTTTTTATGAATTATTATTATAAATTATTAAAAAGTCTTTATAAAAATATATAAATGATATAATAAAAATTGTCATTATAATAGTTAATATAATATAATAACCATACCATAAGTTTCGCAAAGGAACCCCTTTATACGGCATAGATAATATAGAAATTAAAAAACTTGATGGTAAAAATACAGTCGCAACTATAGTCAATATCCTTGATGTTCCAGAATCTAAATATGCTATTCTTTGCATAGTTCCTCTACGCGTTTGCTCTAAATTATTATATAGGTTATCAATATTATTTTTAAATATTGTAATTCTATTTTTAAATATTAGATGATCTTTATTTTTATTTTTATCATAATCAACGTCAATTACTATACGTGATGTTACCATAATCATATCTTTGATTAGATTACTATAGTTTAATGTATAAAGTAATAATTTATCAGTATATTCTATAATACGATAGCTATCAAAAAAGTTTATGAATGTTACTTTTTTTTTAATATTATACAATATTTCATCTATTCTGCGATAATCTTTTTCACACTTATCAATAATATCAACAAAAGTATTTAATAATTTATTTTCACTATTTAAAAAGTTTAGTACATCAATATCTTCGATTATAATATATTTTTTTTTATCTAATGCAAAAACAATTTTATATATATTCATATACGGAATATTACTCTTCAAAAGAGAAGAATAGTCCAATCCTTTTTCGTATAAAGTGTGCTTTAAACTTTTATCTATATTTTGCGATACTTCAATACCCATATCCGGCAATAAAATTGAAAAGTAAAAAGTATTATCCTTAATCAATATTTTATCATTATTGTTTAAAATATTATTTAATGATGTACTATTTATATGTTCATAAATTTTATCTATATTTTTATATTCAATTATATCAGTCCCCATTTAATATTTAATGGATATAATTCTTATTAATAATAAGATTGTAAAAATAATTCGCTGCTAGCAGGGATTGAACCTGCGACAACTCGGTTAACAGCCGAGTGCTCTAACCAACTGAGCTATAGCAGCAAGAGGTTTCCCCCTTGTACATACTATATAAATTATCCTTATATGTATTTCAAGAATATATATTTTTTTCAATGTTATATATAATATTTGTAAAAATATCATTTACATATTTTTCATAAGTTTCTTTATCGGGTAAATTGATATTTATTCGTGTATTTATACAAACCTCTATTATTTTGTCGTTATGTTCAATTATTTCCACAGTATTAACTACATTTATCAAAGCAAAACATTTAATAAGTTTTTTATATATTGATTTAAAGTTACTAATTGTAAAGCTACTTTTGATTTTCTTATATTTTGAGCCATTTTTTTTTATTTTATGTTTAATAATCATACGTAAATATTTTTCATCTTCATTTATATAATCAATTATCTTTTCGGGCATAGATTCAACATATATATAAATATCTTCTTTTTTTTGCATAACACCTTTTTTAACATTCCATTCTCCAACTTCCCATTCTTTTATTTCATATACAGGTGAAAGGTTGTTTGTTTTAGAATTGTATATTTTTTCAAAAACCTCATCTAATGTAATATTTTCAACAAAAATAGTTTTTCTCAAATTTATCATATATATATATTATATAACATTTGACATATTTTTTATATACAAATCTTTTAAAGGTTTGTATGAATTTACATTAATAATTTTTTCATCCAATAACCATTTTTTTGACAATATATTATATTTATGATTTTCATTAAATAAAATATTAACACATATGTACATAACAACTACAATAATAAAACTTTTAACTATACATTTAGTTGTCATCAATATTATGCAAAATAATATAATAGTTTGAAATATTGGGTTATTTATTAACTTTTGTTGTGCTGATGTAAGTTCAATTCTTAAATATCTTCCCCCAATTTGAACAAGTACAATAAAGAGCATAGATAATGGCTCTAATGTACTTATTCCTTCTATACTTGGAAAAAACGACATTATACTATTTTTTACGAAGAATATATTTATATGAAAGAACTTATAGTTTTTATACTATCTGATTTATCATTCAAATCTTTTAAAAATTTCAATTTATTAATTATTATATCATTTATATCTTTGTATCCTTTTTCTGGTTTTACAATAGTTGGTTTTTCAATATCTACAACACTATCTTTATTAATATCTTTTTCAGTATTTTTAGCTATTACTATAGATGCCTCTGTAAAAAATTCACCTTCTGTAAAAATTATTATATCCAAAATTAAAGCGATTAATGATAATGAAAACAATAAACCTATTGTAGTGTTCCATTGTAAAACATATAAGTTTACTATAAATAGAATTAAAAATATCCAAGGGTTATCAATAATTTCAAGTAAATCATCCGGATATGCTGCGGCTGGTCGTAATCCTAATATTAGCAAATATGCTATTAAAAATCCCGTAATAATTCCTTTAAAGACCATATTTATATCTAAATCAAAATCTTTCATTATTGTTCTTTACAATTATAGTATATAAATATTTTATTATTGTTTTTCTTTCCTTTTTGTATAATAGAGAGAATACCATCATAAATTATTTATATAATGAATTATTCAACTTTACAAGAAGCATATAATATAGATAGTTTTGGAAAAAGCAATAAAAACACTGTAAAAAAACAACATTCAAATGATTTAAATATAAGAAAAAGAGGAGAAAATGAAACAATCAATAATCAAGGACCTTCACACTTGGATTCTAATAAAAAAGTTTTAGATAATGATAAAATAATTGATTATAATCAATATATGAAAAATATGGGTGGAAGTTGTGCTCCATTGCAAGCACCTTCATATACAGTCCCTATATCTGGAGAATGTAAAAAAGAGCTTAAAAAAGTAATGGATGTATATACACAAGAAAATTTTAACACAGTAAATAATTATGATGTAACTGACATACACAAGGATAATGTTATGCCTTATTACGACGAAGAATTGGAGCAATATTTTGATATAAATAATTTAGTTGATGAGGTAAAATATAATTCAAATATGAAAAAAAATCAATATATGCCAAATACAAATAAAAACTCATATACAAATAATAATACTGGCGAATATTCTAACAATAATGAATTATCTTCATTTGGTAATAATTTATTAAGTACAAAAGAATATAATTTAAGCGATGCCGAAAAAATTAAGGCAAATGAAGCATTGCTTTACCTGAAAAACTTGGAAGCAAAAATAAATAATGATGAAAAAAATGCTATATTAAATCAAATTAACGAATCAAATGATATGGGAAAAAACGGACATAATAATTTTTACAAACATGTTGAAACTATAACCCCTATTGTTTCTAACGAAATTAAAGATATTAAAGAGAACAAAGTTGATAAAGATGTAAATCATGTAAATGATATTAAAGATAATAATGATTCTAAATATAATTACATGAATACAATTATAACATTTTTAGCTTTTTTATTATTTGGAATACTAATAATTTTTTTATGTGATTATATCGTGGAGACTTCTATACAGATAGGTATGAAACGAACAGTAAATATATTAGAACCATATATCCGTAATCAAATGCCATCTCAAAATAATCTATATAATCAAATGCCTTCGGTACAATCATATCAAGCACCATCTATTTCAAATTACGATATGACATTATTTCCTAGAACTACGAACTAAATAAAATGATATATATAAAGATTTAAATTATTACAATATTTAACTCTATTTATCAAAAATGTTGTTAAATATAAAAGATCTTGTTGATAAATCAATTGTAATTGGTTCTGATTCATCAAAAAATATAATAAATAAAGATAGTTGGTGGTATCCTTCTAAAAATGGGAAAAAAAGAATTATGATATGCGGAACTTACCCTATTGGAACAAGTAATGGATATTCGAAGGTTATATATTATATATCAAAATATCTTGGCAATTATGAAGATATTGATTTAACTATTTATGGATTTCAAAATGTATCTAATACAACTTGTAAGGAATCGAGAAAATGTATTCCATCGTGCGTTAAAATACATGATGCAATGGCTACAGAAGAACCTGTTAGAAATGGTTTTGGAGAATTGGAAATTGGAGACTTTATTAAAAAAAATCCTCAAGATATTATAATTATATTTAATGATAGTATTATAACATCTGCAATAACAACTACTATAATAAATGAATGTGGAGGCAATGAAAGAAAAAACTATAAACTTATTTCATATATGGATCAAGTATATCCTTATCAAAAAAAATCTTATATTGAAATTCTAAATGTATATTATGACGGAATTATTGCTTTCACTCCTTATTGGAAAGATATAGCACGAAAATTAGGAATTAGTGAAAAAATGCCTATTTATATATTTCCACACGGTTTTGACACGGAAGTATATTATCCTATTCCAAAAAATATTGCTAGAACTTATTTTAATTATAACGAAGATGATTATATGGTTATAAATTTAAATAGAAATCAACCTCGTAAATGCTGGGATCATACAATTATTGCTTGGGTTGAATTTGTAGAAATGCATTATAATGTAAATGTATTGAAAAATAATAAAGATTATATTGTAAATGAATATACTTCTAGACCTATAAAATTAATAATTGGTGCACAAATAGATGGGTACTGGGACTTAATGGATGTTTTAGAAAATGAAGTAATTTTTAGAAATATACCATTAGATTATGTTAAAAATACAATTGTAGAGGTTCCAACACCACAACAATTATCAGATAAAGAAATTAATATTCTTTATAATTGCTGTGATGTTGGATGTAATAATTGCAATGGTGGAGGATTTGAATTAACTGTATTTGAATGTCTTGGATTGGGGAAACCACAAGTAGCTTCTTTTATTGGTGGAATGCGTGAATATATTGATGAAAACAATTCTACACCTATAAAGTCATCTATATATCATTATTTGGATAATAAATCTGTAGGTATAGGAGGTAAAGTAGAAATAACAGACCCTCACGAGTTTGCTTTAGGATTTTGGAAATACTTTTGCAATCCAGAATTAGGACATCTTCACGGAAAAAACGGAAGAGAAAATATTCTTAAAAATTACAGATGGGAAACTCTTGTAGAATATTTTTATAAAAATGTTCTATCGGATATTATAAAAAATTGATACTATTCTATAATATTAGTTTATTATAATATAATAATGGCTGCTCTATTTATTGATACTGAGACAAATGGATTACCTGATTCTACAAATATGAATTGGGGAGAATATCCTAAATATAATAAATTAAAATGCTATGATACAGCACGTATTGTACAAATATCGTTTATTGTAACAGATAAAGATTTTAATTTAACAGAAAGCCAAGATTATACTATTAAACGCGAAGGTTTTACAATTGAAAATGACAAGTTTCATGGAATAACTAATGAAATATCAGATAATGGCGTTGACTTTACAACAGCAATTGATAAATTATACGAAGCTATTAAAAAAACTACTCATATTATAACACATAATATTGCGTTTGATATTAATGTTATATTATCAGAATTATATCGCAGAAAAAGATTTGATATTATTGCTGAACTTAAAAAAAAAGAGTTGTTATGTACTATGAAACATTGTAAAAACATTGTAAAAATTATTAACAAGTTTGGAAAAAATAAAAATCCATCACTAAACGAACTTTACGTATTTTGTTTTAAAGAAAATATCGAAAAAGCACATAATTCAAAATATGATGTATTAAATTTACATAAGGTTATTAAGAAAATGTATGACGACAATATTTTAGGATATAAACTTGTTAAGTAATAAGTCTTTTAAATAATAAATATAAACTTGTTTTTCTCCCTTTCGTATTGTCTATTATATTATCTAACAAATCTTTATAAATACTTATAATATCTTCTTTTATTAACAAAATATAAATCATATATGTTGTTATAAATATTAATGTAAAAGCAATATCTATTGTTTTTATATTTTTTTGCCATATTAATAATATTAATGGTACTTTTATTATTACATTAATTGTAATAAAATACAGTAATCTTGTATTATCATTATAATACTTTAAAATGATAATAATTCCTATAATAAAAAAAATTGTAGATATAAATAATAATATTATTGGGTTATATGAAAAAATATTTAGAATATATCCAATTGAATATATTATTACCCACGTAGAAAGTAGTTTATCTACAGTTATAATTTCGCTTTTTCATTTATATAAAAAAATATATAATAAATATTTTATAGATGATATTAAATCGTGTCATAACCTTTTTATAACTCTAATTTGTACAAAGATATTGGGATTATCTCGGTGTATCGTACTAATGTTTCAATATCACCATATATATCAGGCATACAATAGGGGGCATTTTCTTCCTCGTTCATTGCATATAATTCTCTATATATGACAGATTTATCTTCTTGAATATTGCCCATTCCATGATTAATGAAATATAATGAAAACATGTTTCCGAGTGTATTAGCATCTTCTATTATTACTTGATGTGGGATGTCGCCACCTATGATTTTAACAATGTCTTTTCCTCGTCTAGGTTTAATATCATTATATATTTCGTCTTCATTAAATATTTTTTTTGTTGTTTTTTGTTCAATATATTCAAATATATAGCAATCGTCAAAAATGTTTTCCATCAAGAATTCTTTCGCCATTGAAGTTATAGTATTTTTTGACATAGTGGTTGTTTCTTTTTTATAGAGGCTATCGATATATCAGTTATATGACGAGTGATAAGGATAATTAAAACAAATATAATCATTTTTTGTTTTATCATAACATATCTATACTATACGTTGTATATGTAATATTTTGCAAATATTTAACAATCCATTTTGAATAGCCTAGCCTATATTATATTTTTCTATAACTTTTAAACTTTTCTATATATTCTTAAAATAAAAAGATTATGTACTCATTTTATTTGTTATCATTATTTATAACTATTTTGCAAATCTTTAAGGGTACCATTTGAGTACATAATTATATATTTCTATAACTTTTAAACTTTTCTATATATTCTTAAAATAAAAAGATTATGTACTCATTTTATTTGTTATCATTATTTATAACTATTTTGCAAATCTTTAAGGGTACCATTTGAGTACATAATTATATATTTCTATAACTTTTAAACTTTTCTATATATTCTTAAAATAAATTAATTATGTACTCATTTTATTTGTTATCATTCTTTATAACTATTTTGCAAATCTTTAAGAATACCATTTGAGTACATAATTATATATTTCTATAACTTTTTAACTTTTTCTATATATTCTTTGAAAAAATAAATTATGTACTCATTTCATTCATTATCATTCTTTATAACTATTTTGCAAATCTTTAAGAATACATTTTGAGTACATAATTATTTATTTCTATAACTTTTTAACTTTTTCTATATATTCTTTGAAAAAATAAATTATGTACTCATTTCATTCATTATCATTCGTTATAACTATTTTGCAAAACCTTTAATGGTACGATTTGAGTACATAATTATTTATTTCTATAACTTTTAAACTTTTCTATAATATTCTTAAAATAAAAAGATTATGTACTCATTTCATTCATTATCATTCGTTATAACTATTTTGCAAAACCTTTAATGGTACGATTTGAGTACATAATTATTTATTTCTATAACTTTTTAACTTTTCTATATATTCTTGAAATAAATTAATTATGTACTCATTTTAATAAAAAATGAGTATAAGTATATAAGGTTTATATACAACAAATGACATCTTATAACTCTTACTCATTTGAACATATTGAAAAAGAAGAATTAGAAAAAGAAAATATAGAAAATGTTAATAATATTATTATTGACGAAGATTTTCTTTGTGAAAATGTCATAGATAGTATTAATTTTAAAAATTATTTTTCTTTAATACTTAACATACATGACACTAATAAGCATTCAAAAACGTTTATTAACTTTTATCATAATTCTTGCGATTGTGTGTGTTGTGGTGAAGAATGCAATATGAATAATGTAGAAAATTGTAAATCAGGTTTTATGATAGAATATAGGATTGATAACACGGAAGATTTGTCTCGCGATAAAGGATTATATATAAATATAAATTCTACATTAAAAAATGATTTACCTATATGTTATAATTGTAAATATAATATTAACAAAATGGAAGAAAAAAAAAGTGTTTATTCTGGTTCTATACAAAATACTGAAAACAAAACTTTTAAAAATATAATTTATATTTTCTGGAAAAAAGATATATACCCTTTTAATATTATTAGTATTTTGAAAAAATAAATAAATTTATTTATAGGTTAGAATAAAAATGTTCTAAAAAAAATAAAAACTGATACACGAAACTAAAAAATAAATTACCTACCAACCCCGATAAACGAACCAAGTTTTAATACCATCGATCAAAAAGAACAAACCAAGACATATAAATTATGACTATGTCAAAGAAAGTTGTCAATTCAATGACAAAAGACTTTTTAATGACAAATGTATTTGATGATTGTTATGTATTTGAATATATTGAGCAAATTATTACAAAAAAAAAGATGGAAGATGATGATGGAGGTGAAATATTTAATGATATTAAATCTGTAAGGCGTAAGTATATCGTTAAAATATCGGAAGATGTTTTTGATCATAAAGAAATTATTGATGATGCTAACAATCTAGGGAACAAATTCACTTTCTACTTCTTCGAGGATGAAGACGTAAAAGATAAAAACTTATATCGCAATTTACTTGTAATAGATACTGAAGATGATGCGCCACGCATTATTTACGATACAGAAGGTAGTTCTAATAATGCACTATTACAATACTCTGTTATAATACCTATTTCTCTATACAAAATAGAATTGTAGATGTGAAATTATTTATATTAATTAGTTTTATATATCAACCGTAATTATATATACAATCATATATGTTATGTATTATTTATTATATATTCATATTATATTTTTTATATTACATATTATTTATTATCATTCTTTGCTTTTGGGGGACTTATACATCTTTTTGTTTTTAAATTGCATATTTTATCTAGTAATAAACAATCTTGAACACATGGTTTTTCTTTCCATTTTTCTGACAAAATCAATGGTTTACTTTTCTTTTTTCTTATAAAGTCTTCTATTGTGATATATTTGTTATCTTTTTTTATATATTCTTTTTTATCTTTGATATAAATATTCTTTTTAACATTTATTACATAATCTTTTCTGTCATATACATATGTATTTTTACTCTCACCCACAGATATTAAACCTTTCATTCTATTTATAATGAATAAAAATAACTTGAATATAAAATACTAAAATAAAAAATTGATACCTATTTTTATAAAAAAATATATAAAAATGCAAGAAAATAAGTTGAAGTTATGTATTTTACCTACCCAGATGGGTAAAACATTTATAACTATAAAAAGTATATTGGAAGAAATAAATGAAAATCCTTCAAAAGGTCGTAGTGTTCATATTGTATTTACAATGAATACATTACTCAATAATAAACAATTTTCAAACAGACTTGAAGAAATTAATAATAAATATGGTGATAAATCAGTGTGTGTATTTTCATCAAAGTATGATGGAAACTTATTTCATATAAAAAGTTTAAAAGGATTAATCAATTTTTCTAATAAAATTGACAATTTGCCTCATATTATAATTGCTTGTAGTAATACACGTCGTTTTATAGATTGCTTTAATTATATAGAATATATAGAAAAAGAAAATACATTATATAAAAGGTGTTTTGTATATTTTGATGAATTGCATAAATATATTACAAATAAAAAATATAATTTACGTTCAAATATAGAGCATATTAATAATTTTAATATAGTATCCGGAATAATTGCTATGTCAGCTACCCCAGATACTATATGGAGTATTAATGGATTTTGGTCTAACATTAAGATTATTAAACTATGTGAATATAATGATGATAATTATGCTGGAGTTGACGATATTATATTTGAATGTATGGAAAATACTCCTTTGACAAATATTGAAGATTATACATATGATGAGAATTACAACGCAAATTATATAGACGCAATTCTTAAAAAACATCCAAAAATATTAGATAACAATACGCGAACATTTATACCAGCATTTAAAAAGATAAAAACACATACGTATGTGCGTAATTTAATATTTGAATCCAATAAAAAATGCATAATAATTACTTTGAATGGTATTGATAAATCTATTAGATATTATGATACTGATACTGATAATTGTATTATCATACCATTGGTTTTTAATAGTGGGGAATTAGGAGATACAATTGGTGAATATTTAGAAGAATTTAATTTATTAGAAAGACCTATTGTATTTACGGGATTTCTTTGTGTTGGGATGGGACAAACATTGGTATCTGAAAAACTTGGAAGTTTCACATCGGCGATATTTGGGTATAATAATATTAAAAATGATAATATGTATCAATTATTTGGTAGAATAACAGGGAGAATAAAACATTGGGGTGAAAAATATGTTAAACCAATTGTGTATTGCACATCATTTTGTAAAAATATATGCGAATTAATGGAAAAATGTGCTAAAAATATATTATTAAAGCATAATGGCGAATTACTTAATAATGATATTTATAGAGAACCTATAAATAATGATAAATTAATTATCAATAATTTTATGGAAAAAACAACCGATTTTTATGAGTTTCCAAAACATTTTAATAATATGGATGATGTAAAAGCTACATTACTTGAAATATTTAAAGTAGATGTTGAAATTAGAGAGTTTATTATAATTGATAATTATTATATATCTAAAAACTTAAAAAAATGGTATAAAAAAAATATACGAGAATTAATATCTGAAGATAGACTTTTATTAGAAACTTATAATAAAATACCTATACGACTAAATCTGTCTAAAATAAAAAAACATTCTTTCATGGTATATCCTGTTTATAATGATAAAAAGTCCATAGATGTAAAATATTATATTAGATACTGTTTATAATTTTATCTTTATACCCATCATAAAAATATTTATATTTTTTATATTTTTTAATAAAAATGTCCTTATATAACTTAAAAAATATAAAAATTGACAGGCGGACTTACCATATAATATATAACTTAAGTAATGACTACGTCTACTGCTTCTACTACGTCTTCTTCTTCTACTGCTTTAAAATATGCTATGATAGAGTGCATAACTTGCATGAGTAAATGTACTCCATTATCAATTAAAAAATGTATTTATTGCGATTTTGAATGTTGTTCAACCTGTTTAAAATATCACGTTGAAACAACACTTAAAGTAGAAAAAAACTGCATGAATTGTAAAAAAAGATTTACACACTTGACACTTATTAATTTACTTGGAAAAAGTTATGTTGGTAAGTTATATCGCGAGAATATCAAAGAGTTGGTTTTTAAAGAAGAAAAAATGCTTATACCTCGTTCTTTGCCCGAATTAGAAAGACGAAAAAAAATAAACATTGGTTTAACAAATGTTAAAAATATAGAAAAAAGTTTTCAAGATAAAATATCAAATGGAGAACTTAAAACCGATAGTATTGAATACTATGAAGAAAAGTATAAAGTTGTAGCACATAGACAACATTTTACTCATGTATTATCAATAACACATGAAAAAAAAGACGATAATTTAAAAATAAAACAATATAAGTTTCCTTGTGAAAATAATGAATGCCCTGGATTTGTAAACACAGAATGGTATTGTTCTCTATGTGATAAAACAACTTGTAAGCATTGTCATTTAATCAAAGATGATAATCACGTTTGCAATCAAGGAGATATAGATACAGCCATACTTATTAAAAAGGATAGCAAACCATGTCCTAAATGCAATATATCCATAATGAAGTCTTCTGGGTGTGATCAAATGTGGTGCGTATCGTGTCATACAACATTTGATTGGAAAACATTGGTTATCAAAACATCAGGTGTTCTTCACAACCCTGAATACTTTAGATATATGCGTGAAAATGGAGTAGCTATACCTCGTAATCCAAATGATAATCCTTGTGATGATAATTTCATTAGCAGTTTCAATATTCTAACAAATATAAACAGAATGGTTCTTGATATGCAGAAAAATAAACAATATCATAAAAACGTTATTATAAATGGAGAAACTGTTATTATGGGCGATTATATAAAGTTATATGTAAAACATAACAAAGTTATGATAACATCTGATATTAATAAATTAGCAAAAAAAGAAGCTTTGGAAAGATTAGAAGAAGCTAACGCGAGAGTAGAAATATTTGATGTAGGGGATGTATTTAATTCGTCTTACATAACTACACTATTTACTTTATATCGCGATATAAATCATATTGAAATTGTAGAATTACATAATATGAGGAGGAAAATTGAAGACCACGATATATTCAAAGATAAGCAAAGACTTATGTATCTTGAAAAAAATATTACAGAGGAAGTTTATAAAAGAAACTTAATGAAAAGATTGAAGGAAAATGAGTTTTTGGAAGAATCTATTGGGTTTCATACAAGTATTAGCGAAGTATGTAAAGCATTCTTTATAAATACTATTGATAATTTACAAAATGTAATAGATGATTGTGTTTTAAATAAATTGGTACCTAAACTTCATAAAACAAAATCTTTTATCAAATTAAAAGAGTTTATAGCAGACATTAAAAAAAATAGTAGAATGGTTAAAGATTTATATGGTTATTCGCGTATTGACTTCATACCATCAATTATAAATAGTTATTAAAAATATTGTATCGTATTGTATCGTATTAGTATTTTCATATTTTATTTTTTATACATTTTATATAAAAAATGATTATATTTTTATAATATAACACATATATTATTAATAATTGTAGAAAATAAAATGTATTCTAAATTATCACAAGAATTAACTAAAAAAATAAGTAAGGAAGAAAAAAAATTAAATGGTATATTTTTTACACCACCAGAAACAATAAATAAAACTATTAATTTACTTGAACCATATATGAAAAGTATTAAAGAAGTATTGGAACCTTCGTGTGGTTCGTGTGAATATATTTTATCATTAAATGAAAAATATAAAAATATAAAAATAACAGGAATTGAATTAAATAAAACTATTTATGAATCTATAAAGACAATTGCGAATAATAATATAAAAATTTATAACGAAACCTTTTTAGAATATAACGAAAATATAAAATACGACTTAATAATTGGAAATCCTCCTTATTTTGTAATGAAAAAAAAAGATGTTGATAATAAATATTATAAATATTTCGAAGGAAGACCTAATATATTTATATTGTTTATAATTAAATCATTGTGTATTCTTAATGATAATGGAATATTAAGTTTTGTATTACCAAAAAGTTTCTTAAATTGTTTATATTATGATAAAACGCGAAAATATATAAATGATAATTATCAAATATTACATATTATTGAAAATAAAGATTCTTATATTGAAACAAATCAAGAAACAATAACTTTAATCATAAAAAAAATAAATAAAGATATTAAAAATACAGAATATATTATTAACATAGAAGGTTTTACTATATTTGGAACTCCTGAAAATATAGTAAAATTAAAATCATTATATCTTAATTCAACGACATTAAATAATTTGGGATTTACTATCAATGTTGGAAATATTGTATGGAATCAATGTAAAAAAGATTTGACAAATGATAGCAATAAAACATTACTAATATATAGCTCTGATATAAAAAATAAAAGATTAGAAATACAATCTTATTCAAATAATGATAAGAAAAATTATATTGATAGAAAAGGTTATACAGAACCTATATTAGTAATTAATAGAGGTTATGGTGTTGGTAAATATAGTTTTGATTATTGTTTGATAAATGAAGATTATGAATATTTAATTGAAAATCATTTAATATGTATAAAATATAAAAATGAAATTGATAAAGAAGATTTAATAAAACTTTATAATAAAATTATTACATCTTTTGAAAATAAAGATACAATAGAGTTTATACAGTTATATTTTGGAAATAATGCTATAAATACTACAGAATTATACAATATATTTCCAATTTATGATATTTGAAAAGCGGGAAAAGCAATTCCATTACCGTTCTTCCACCTTAATAAAATCTTTAATATATTCCCAGATTTTGTTGTAGCCAAATATCTTTGTTTTTCTGGTTCTTTTATACATGACGTAATTATATAGTTATCTTGATTTACAGTTTCAAAATATATATTGTTATTTTTATAAAACATATAGTATTTATTTTTTTGCGTTTCTAGTAAATATTCGCTTAACATTTTTATATTAATAGAATATAAGTTTATAAATGATATTATACTATCTTTTGATTTTTTTTTAGATTCTTCGTAAAAGTCTATATCTTCACTAATAGCCGTATATTTACTACTTTTTTCACATCCTTTATAATATTTTTTTTGATATTCAATAACACATGATGGAGAATTAGAATGTATTTTGTTGATATATTCTTTTCTACTAGGTAATATTAAACCATATTCATTAGATAGTTTTTTTAAATAATTATCATAATAATATTCTTCATAACTATATTCTAAATATTTAGAAGGTTTCATTGGAGAAATAAATTGTGGTATTTCTTTTATACATTCAGCATTAAACTTAAGTTCGACATTAAATTCTTGAGTATTGTTTATAATTATTTTAAAGTCATAATAATTATTGCGTCCAGCCTTAATTATACATTTTTGGTTTTGAATAATTATATTATTATCTTTACATAATTTATCTATATATTTATAAGTTTCTTTTTTCAATTTTCTCCATCTAAAAGAGTATTTATAATAATTATCTGGGATTTTATTATTTATAATAGAACATATTACTATTTCTCTTTTATTATTATTACTATCATTCTTACACTTTGAAGATACATTAAACGTATTAATATCATCATAATTAATTAATGCTTTTTTATAAATTACATTCTCTAAATTTTGATATATAAAATGACATTTTTTTATAAAGGTTTGTAATTTAAGTACATCGCAGTTAGTTATATTTAACATAATATAATAATATTTTAACTATTTGCAAATATCATTTTTTATTAATAAAATTATACTATATTATAAGATATATGATAAAAAAGTGTCCTGAAGGAAAGATTATAAACCCTTTGACGGGAAGATGTATTAAAATTAAAGTTATTAAACCTAAACCTGTCAATGATTGCGAAGAAGGAAAGATTAGAAACCATTTGACCGGAAGATGTATTAAAATTAAAGTAAAAGTTATTAAACCTAAACCTATAAAAGATTGTAAGGAAGGAAAAATTAGAAACCCTTTAACTGGTAGATGCATCAGTATAAAAAATAATTTTATTATTGAATCAAAAAAAAAATCCAATGAAGAAAATATTGATTATCATATATTAAATCAGTTTGAAAATAAAGTTGTTATAGATATATCAAAAAGTGATACTAATCCGGATATATCAAAAAGTATGTATGTATCAGCAAATTCAAAAAGTAATACTAAACCTGGTATCGCAAAAATTGCGCATGTATCAGCAATTTTAAAAAGTGATACTAAGCCGGATATATCAAAAAGTATGTATGTATCAGCAAATTCAAAAAGTAATACTACACCTGGTATCGCAAAAATTACGCATGTATCAGCAATTTTAAAAAGTGATACTAAGCCGGATATATCAAAAAGTATGTATGTATCAGCAAATTCAAAAAGTAATACTACACCTGGTATCGCAAAAATTACGCATGTATCAGCAATTTCAAAAAGTAATTACAAATCCGCAAATTCAAGAGGTAATACTACCCCAGATATTTCAAAAAGTAATTACAAATCCGCAAATTCAAGAGGTGATACTCCAGATATTTCAAAAAGTAATTACAAATCAGCAATTTCAAGAGGTAATACTCCAGATATTTCAAAAAGTAATTACAAATCAGCAATTTCAAGAGGTAATACTACCCCAGATATTTCAAAAAGTAATTACAAATCCGCAATTTCAAGAGGTAATACTGCCCCAGATATTTCAAAAAGTAATTACAAATCCGCAATTTCAAGAGGTAATACTGCCCCAGATATTTCAAAAAGTAATTACAAATCCGCAAATTCAGCAGATAATATTAAAAAATATATCTCAAAAAGTAATTATGAATCGGTATATCCAAGATTTTATACTAACAAATATATCTCAAAAAGTGAAGATATTAAGACAGCACATTCAAATAAAAAACTTAACAAAAAATATTATAAAAATCATTTTACATAAAGTGGATATAATAAAAATCAAGTTTAGAAAAATTATTTCGCGAATAATAAAAACATTATAGGCAATTTATTAATATTAGTAGAATATGAAAATACAAAAACTGTTAATAATATTGATATTAAAGTAAGAAATATAATTTTTATAAAAGTTTTATTATATAGAGTAAAAATAATGAATAAGGTTTGCCCAGAAGGAAAAGTATTAAACCCTATTACTGGAAGATGTATAAATATAAAAACTGTTAAACCTGATAAAGCAAATAAGGTTTGCCCAGAAGGTAAAGTATTAAACCCTATTACTGGAAGATGTATAAATATAAAAGCGATTAAACCTGATAAACCAATTAAAGAGGAGGTTAAGATATTAAAAACTGTTAAGGTTTGTCCTGACGGGAAAGTATTAAATCCTATTACTGGAAGATGTATAAATATAAAAGCAGTTAGTTCTGAAAAAAAAGTATTGGAACCTATTGTTAATACACCTATAAATGATATTGAACAAATTAAAAACAAAAAGAATAATTTTGTAGGAAAATTATTACATAATATTGTTAATAAATATGTAAATAAAAAGATAGCAATTGATAATAATAAAATTATTATCGATAATCTTACAATATTAGCAGAATATGAAACACTAAACAATAACATTTTTAAAGCTAGGGCTTATGGTAAGGTTATTAGTTCTATTGAAATGATAGACTTTCAAATTAATAATATTGAAGATATAAAAAAAATAAACGGGGTAGGCGTTAAAATAGAAAGCAAGATATTGGAACTTCTTACTACGGGAAAAATATTAATTGTTGAAAAAGCATTAAAAGATCCTTATTATATTTTACACAAAAAATTAAAAAAAATATATGGAGTTGGTAATGTAAAAATAAAAGAATTAATGAAAAAAATAATGTATTTTGAAGAATTAAAAAATAAACCCGAACTTCTTAATGATAAGCAAAAAATAGGACTAAAATATTATGACGATATCAATTCGCGAATACCACTTGATGAAGGAAAAAATCATAACATTGTTATTGATAAAATATTTAAAACCATTTATAACAATATAGAATTTGACATTGTTGGAAGCTATAGAAGAAAAAACAAAGATATGGGGGATATTGATATATTGATTAAAAATACTAATAATATAGATCTAAAAATACTAATAATCGAATTAAAAAATAAAGGATATATCATTGAAACACTTGCTGATGGAAAAACTAAATTTATGGGATTATGTAAGTTATCTCCAAGCACACCAGCAAGAAGAATAGATATATTAATTGCTGATCCATCAACATATTATTTCGCATTATTATATTTCACAGGTTCTTTCACATTTAATATATATATGAGAAAGGAAGCATTAAAGCAAAATATTTCATTGTCTGAATATGGATTTAAAAATAAAGATAATAAACTTATAGATACAAGTAAAATAATAAAGTCGGAAGAAGATATTTTTAAATATTTGAAATTACCATATGTACTACCAGAAGATAGATAATTGAAATATATAAAGGTATTTTATATATTATATTATAAATGTCTATAACTTATTATACAAACAATAAAGACACACGTACAATATTGTCTTATATTTACGACATTTTAAGTAAGGAAAGTCCAGATAATAATTGCGAATGTTTTGAAATCGCAAAAGAAACATATAGAGATTATAAAAAAGGTAATATGGATTATATATTTTATCATAAATATATTCCAGAAAATGGAAAATATAAAATAGAAAATATATCAATAGAACTTGAAGACTTTATGATAAATGGAGAAATAGCAAGTATTAATTTTGAAACATATTTTTTTATTATAAAGAAATTAACATTAACAAGTGATAAAAAAGAAGATATTACAAATTTTGTAGAAAAAGCTATTAACTTTAAACATAAAGAAAAAGCATATAAGTTTATTAATAATTTTGGAGATAAAATAGAAAAAAAAAAGTTATTTATGGGAACATGGCTTTTTGATTCGGCAATTCCTAAAAGAAATATAGAAACATTATTTTTAAAAGAAGGACAACTTGATAAAATTATAAACCCAATTTTATCTTTCATAGATAAAAAAAATTCCAAAGAAATATACAAAGATTATGTTAAACATGGTATTCCTTATAAAATGAATATATTGTTGCACGGAAGTCCTGGTGTTGGTAAAACTTCATTAATACATACTATTGCTTCTATATGTGATGCGAGTATATGTAATGTTAATATAAATAACGAATTGAAAGAGGAAGATATGGTAAGGGCATTGGCTAATGTATCCAGTTATGACAAGAGTTCTATTGTTGTTATAGAAGATATTGATTGTATATTTACTGAAAGAAAAAAAGGAGATACGCATAATAATAATTTAACAATGAGTGGATTACTGAATTGTCTGGATGGATTTAATAACCCAGAAGGTCTTATTGTTATAATAACAACGAATTTTCCTGATAAATTAGATAATGCTCTTGTGCGGTCTGGTAGAATTGATTTAAATATTGAATTAACGCATTTGGATAAATATCAAGCATTAAATATGTTTAAATCATTCTTTGACAAACCTAAATGCGTTTTTGATGTTATATGGGAAAATATTAAAAAATATAAAATTGAACCTGCAACATTTATACAATTTCTTTTCAACAATAGAAAATGTGATAATATAGAAGATAATATTACAGAATTATATAAAATATTGGAAAAAGCAAGTATTAAAAACTTTATAAATGATGATTTATATACATAAATAAATATAGTAATAATAAAAGATGGGTAATAGTCCAAGCAAACCTCCGCCAGGAAAACCTACTTTTTCAAATAAGAAACCTTCGGAATCTTATTTATTACAATATAGTATAGAAGAATTTACAAATCATAAAAATAATAATGAAAGTCTTCGCGATGTACTTATACTTATAATAATATCAGTGTTTTTTATAATAATGTTATATAATATTAAACAACTTTTGTTTCATCAAAACACAAAACTTTACCATTATAATTACGGATGATACAATTTGTATCGAATATAATAATACCTTCGTCAAACCCTTTCATTTTTATTAAGTCTTTAATAACTTTTTCAGTTCCATAATATTCGTGTTTTACTACTTCATTATCGGTAAGTCCATGCCCCAATGTTACACATTCAATATTATTGATAAACACAGTATGTGATGTATCAAGAATATAATTATATATATATTCACATTCATATTCGCAAATATTACCAATTTCTATAGGAAACGTCCATATATTTTCAAAGTTTTTAATAGGATGGTATGGTGTTATTTTCAAAACTTCACCAAACTTTATCATATCACATTTACCATTATGACATTTTATTTTAATTACACATACAACAGACGCAAAACTTTTATTTGAAGTTAATACCTTATCTCCTTTTTTTACTTCTTTACATCTTTTTAAAGTTCCATTATACATAACAATTTTACTACTTTCGTGAAAACATCCGCTATTAGAATTATTAAATATATTTCCAAAGTTCATAGAATTATTTAAAATATCAACATCTGTTTTTACATTATCACCGTTAATTACATTTAAAGAAGGTTTTGGTGGATTCATATTTGAATATATATCGTCTATAATATCACGTTGTCTGATAAATAATTCTCCACCATATCCAGAAATACTTTTATCTTTGAAATTGTTGCATTTCTGCTGTCCGTGGGCAAATATTAACGAATATATATAATTTTTTCCCCATTTATTATAATTTTCCTTATTTAAAATAGAGAGTTTGACTTGTTCATTTAAATCTGTTATAATATTATTTTCCCAGTGATATTTAATTGTAAAATTATCAATTTCTTTATCTAAATTATCAGAAGGATATTTCTTTAAAATTAATTTAAGCAATTCTACAAGTTCTAATCGCATAATTGACTTTTCCAAATCTATATTATAATTTTCACCATTATTTACAGCATAACCGTCTATACTAATAAAGTTATTATTATAAGATTCATATTCAAGACGAATATCTAAAATATTATTTTCTGAATTATTTGTCTCAATTAGAATAACAATTTCTTTCGATTGACAGTAATGAAGTGTATCAAGAGATATACTATTTTCATTATAACCATAAATATGTTTAATGACCGAACCATTAGATGGTTGTATCCTCAATAAAGCATTACTCCCGCATACTGTACTAATATTTGCTAATGCGTGAATTATAACAGTTCCTACAAATCCAGAATCAGGAATATATGAAAATGAACCATTCCCTATTTTAGCAATATCAACCAATAATTGTGTATCAATTGAATAACCAAATCCAAAAGTATATATTGATGGAATAATATATTCACCTTTCATTTTATTTAAACTATATTTAAGACTGTCTAAAATGCCTCTTGGTGGAAGTAGATGAGAACTAGGTATTCCATCTGTTAAGAAAAGTAATGATGATGTTCTACTATTATTATAGGATGTTTTGATAAACTGTTTCAAACCTGTATTTATTCCAGCCCAAACATTTGTACATCCATATGCTTTTAAATTAGTTACTAATGACTTTATATGTTCCTTATTAAACATTGTAACCGTCATCATATTACATACAATAGTAGAAGTATCAGAGAATGTTATGATTGAAATACGGTCTCCATTTTTCATTGATTCTATAACAGTTCTGATTGCATGTTTTGTAATATCCAATATTGTAAAACCTACATCAACTTGTACTCCGTATTGTTCAACAGTTGCTTTTGAATTCATAGAAGCGGACACATCAATTACAACTACAATATCCATATTGATTGAGTTAATACACTGAATTGATTTTACAGATATTTTAACTAACCTTTCGTCAATACTTTTTTCATATGTATTAATATTCAAATTAATAATATTTTTATCATCAATAATTATTTCATTATCTTCTATCATAACAACATCTTGTTGTGGGGACTTTTTAATATATTCAGCAATAGCATCTTTCAAAGAACGATTAAGTTTCAAATGCTTTATTAATAGGCAATTTCGTGTAATAGGAGATGTATTATGTGTTTCTAACCATTTTTCAATAGCAGTTTGTTCATAAGAGTTTCCTTCATTATCTATAAGAGGAACATTCATAATATTACGCGTAATAGGGCAAATAAAATATTGCGGAGGAGTAGAATAATCCATTTGAAATATTTATAAAAAATATAAATCAATTTTTATATAAATAGATATTCGTATTTATATAAAATTATGTCAGCAAAGCTTACAATTATTATTGATGCTAGAGAAACAGCATTATATAATGAAATAATTTCAAGAGATTTAGATATATATATTGAAAAAATAGAGATATTAAAAGAAAATATAGATTTGGGAGATATTCACATTAAATTTAATGATATATTTTATATATTTGAAAGAAAAACTGTTCAGGATCTTCAATCATCTATACAAGACGGTAGATATAAAGAACAAAAGGCGAGAATGTTATCAGAAACTATTCAAAAAAACATATCTTATATTATAGAAGGTGATGATATAATATCTTCAAAAATATATACTAAAAATAAGGCTATGATACAAGGTGCTTATTTCCATACATTATTTCGCGATAATGTACGTATTCTATTTACAAAAAACACAGAAGATACAGCAACCTTATTATTATCACTATGTGTAAAAATTATTGATAATCCTAAAAAGTTTATATGTGAAAATTATACTTCGGAAACACAGTATTCAGATTGTATAAAACTAAAAAGAAAAAAGATAGAAAACATTGACCCACATACTTGTTATATAATGCAATTATCACAGATACCACATATTTCTAATATTATTGCTAATAATATTTCAAAAACATATCCAAATATGATATATCTTATTAATAATATTAGCAATTCAGAAAATCAAATAAAAGATTTATGTAAAATTGAGGGTATTGGTAAAGAAAAAGCAGGTTATATTATAAAGTTTTTATTAAACACATGAAAACATTTTATGATTAAGAATAATTTCTGAAAACATACGAATTTTATTTACAATTTTCAACTGCCCTATATTTTGAGTTTCAAATATCTTTTCAAATGTATCAATATTAGGATTTTTAATCAATTCGTTATAATATGTTATTGCTTCATAATAATCTTTAACAAACAATTTATTATTGATTGATATTTTATATATTTTTTCATTATTATGTTCTAATATATCGGCAATAATCTTAATAATTTCTCTACATTTATCATTACAACTATCATTGTGATATGTCCATACAATATATTGCCCATCCGATATATATGCATCGCTTACTATTTTTCCGGTTTTACTATTTTTTACTATTTTAATATCTGCTAACATTATACCTTCAGGAACAACTATTTTAGACTTTCTTGCTTTCTTTTTTTCAACAATTGTTGTTATAACAGGTTCTGTTATTTCATTTATATTTTCTTCTTTTTGTAAAATTGCTTTCTTTGCTTTTGATATTTTAACAGGTTTAGGTTCAACAAGTTTATTAATAAACTCGCTAAATAATAACTCTTTTACCATTAATGATTTAAGACTTTCTAATCTATTTTTTCGCCTTTTATCATCTTGATACATCGGTTTTGTTAATAGATTTTTTTCAATTTCATCCCAATATTCATGGTCTTTGTCATATCCAGGCAATTGATCCAAGCATAGTGCGTATAATTGTATAATCGGTTTCATAATTTGATTTGTAATATAATGAAGATAATCAGGGGTTAGATTATTAGAAACAATATATTCTGGATTCTCAATTCTATCACCTTGAAGAGAATGTGGATTATCAGTTTTAATATATACAAATGGAATCCTTTCATTTACGACAGGTCTATTACCAGGGTCGCGAGAACCAATTCTATCAGCAAGAACCTTATGTGCAATTTTAGAAGGATCTTTATACGATGCTCTTATGCTTTTTGTAATAACCAATTCATTGATTGATGATTTACCCCCTACAAGATCTGCCAATTCTTCTTTTAAAAACTCAATAGATAATTGCAAATCTTGTTTTTCTAATATGATATCAATAACACCACCATATATTTTTTTTACAATCTGTGCATTATCTCTGCGTTTTAGAACAATACCCATAGACTTTTGTTTATATTTATTAACATCAGTTTCATAAAGATTACCAACATATCTTTTTTTACTAAGTAGAATGAAAGGATATAACGACTTTTCATAATTGAGTTTTTGAGGATGTGGCATAATTTTTGCTATACTTTTTTCAACCTCTTTCCCCATTTTTATAGCAAAAGGCAATGCATCTTTTCCAAGAACTATATTACCTTCATCATCTTTAAGTGGAAACTTACAGAAAATAGAATCTGTATCACCATAAATAACATCAGCTTCGTAATTATCTTCAACGAACTTTTTCGCCAACATAATCATTTCTCTACCGGTTGCCGTAGTACATGCAGCTATTTCTTTAAGATATATAGAAGATGTTCTAGCACCAATTTGACCATATAGAGAATTTGCTGTTACTTTATACGCTTGTTGTAGAGCATCAAACACATCTTTTTCAAATGTATTGTACGTATCTTTAATAGTTTTTACATCTTCTTTTTTCACTATATTTATTTCATTTGTATCAATATTTAATATTTCATATGTATCTTCATATTCATTGCATGCCCCATAAACAATATTTCCATTTTTTTCAATAATTGTCTGATATTCTATTTTTTTACGCGTCTTTTTACGCTCAGTAAGAAGCATATCAAGAATATTTGCAATTATACCTTTTTTACCATCTTTGTATTGAATAAAAGTACAATCTTTCTCGCCAACCTTTTTCTTTTTATCCCCCACACCTTCATATAGGTCATATGATATATTTTTATATTCAATATTAGGATCTTCTACTCTATATTTTTCGTCAATCAAATAGCAATCGTGAGATAAATTGCAAGAAATCATAGAAGATGGATATAGCGAACCATAATCAAATACAACAATAGGTTCATTTAGATAAATAGCTTCTTTAGGTTCTAATACAACCGCGCCTTCATATCCATCATCTAATTCAACCGCGTCATCTCTATAAGATTTGATAGTTGGAATTAGAGAATCATTTTGCATACATTGTTTTGCTATCAATGAAAATATTTTGATACCTTGACCTCTGCGAAATAGAAAGTTGAGAGGAACAAGGCATACATTTCCCATACCAATATTATTTTCTACAATTTTTAACTTATGGATCAACCTATTAATAAGAACACAATCTTGAATACAATATTTAGCAATATCGCATCTGTCTTTGCTTGTTCCTTTAAACTTGTCAAAAATTTCTTGTGGCTTAATATCATTTTTCTTATCTCCTAAAAATATTGATGCTACATTATCTAGTTTATAACTATCTAATTTTTGTTCTCTTTGCATAACTTTCAAAAGATCTATAAGTACAACACCATCCATATCAATATATTTAAGTATATTTTCTCCAAGAGCAGAAGATGATAGTTTTTGTTCAACAAGAGCACATTTGCGTGTTATTAATCTACCCAGACCTATTTTAAAGTCTTCGATAATACCTATTTCTTCGCTACGTTCCCATATATATATCATATCAAAACCAAATATATTATATCCGGTAACAATTTCAGAGTTTAAATTATTCATAAGTTCTTTCCATTTAAATAATAACTCTTTTTCTGTTTTACAAGCTACTACTTCGCATTCTTCAATTAAATCACAAGAATTAAGAGTAATGATATTTTTATATATTATCTTATCTGATCCATATACATGAACAGTTGTTCCTATTTGAATAATTTTATCACCCTCTAGTTGTATCAATGCTTTATCTAACATTTTAGCCAATCGCGATTCTTCAATATTTAATTCACCAACTGTCATATTAATTTCATCATCTTCTTCGTTATTATCAACAAGGTCTTTATTGACAGAAGATGATATTTTATCTAATATACTAATTATTTCGCTCATAATAGGTTTTAATAACTTCGGGATTGAAGAAATATAATTTTCTTTTATTTTATTTTTTGTAAAAACTCTATTTATTTTCAAATCAATTGATTCGTCTATAATAACTTCGTCAGTATATATATTCTGTATCCAATAAATAATAAAATCGCTTGTATATTCATATCCAGCCTTGGCAACTAAAGCAAGATCCTGTGCAACTTTACTATAATTTTTCTTCGCAATAGGAAAGTCTCCGTGGCTACTCGTACATTCAATATCAAACGATGTTATTAAAATTGGTGCTATTTTATTAACATCAATTGGTAATACATCTTTATGATTAACTATAATATTATAATCACATCTACTGATATCATCACCAATCTTAAATTTTGAAATACGAACCCAACTACAAGGCTTGATATTTTGATTATGAATATATTTAAGAAATGGGTCAATATTACTTTCGTATAATTTAAAGTCTTCTTTTTCGAGAGTTTTAAAATAATATTTAAGATTATTGAATAACTTCAATGACTTAACAGAAACTTTAATAAAACGAAATATTTTATTATTTGTAAATCCCCAAAAGTCTTTCTTTCTAACTATAGTAATATCCTTCAAATGTGATTCTAAATTTTTAGGAATAATTTTCTTTTCATAAGAACTATTTAAATATTTTGCAATATATTTACTATTCATAATATTATCCTTAAAAGCATCTACCTTTGCATTAAATGACGAATCACTTAATTTTTCCCATGATTCGGGCGGTTTAATATAAAAGAATGGGTTGAATTTATTCACTGTAACACAAACAGTTGCACTATTTTCGCATGTTCCATAAATAATGATTGAATACAATTCATCAGGGTCTTTATCTTTATATCTATCACTTTCTGGAACATAAATATCTGTTATTTGAAATTCTAAAATATCTTTATTTGGAATAATAGGTTCATGATGTATGCGAGGAAATTCCATTATAATTAATTATAATGAGTGTTTTTTTAAATAATAAAACACGATTATCAATTTTTAAAATTATTATAATTGGTAGAGTAATGGATATAGGAATAGAAGGATTAATAATAATAATTATATCTATATTTGGGATATATTATGTTTATAATTATTATTTAGATAATGGTTTGATAAAAGTAAAAAGTAAGGTTGATAATGAGGAATATACTGTACAAATAAAAGATGATTCGGCAGAAGCAGCAGACCTAATAGCAAAAATAAGACAAAAGTTGGTTATTCTTATGGAACATTTACAGAAGTCATTCAGTTCAAATGATATTAGAATTGAAATGTTGAAAAAAAACTTTAGACCAGATAGACTAAAAGAAGGTATTGATACCCCTGGTTATACGAGTTATTCTGTAAATAAGGGAGAACAAATCGTATTATGTTTAAGAAACAAAGATAAATTAGTAGATATTAATACTATGTTATTTGTTGTATTACACGAGTTCGCACATTTAGCTACAGTTTCTATAGGACACACGGAAGAATTCTGGGATAACTTTAGATGGATACTTGAAGAATCTATAAATATAGGTATATATATTAAACAAGACTTTAAAACGAATAACGTTGAATATTGTGGTATGTCAATAACATCAACACCTCTAGATCAATAAAATATTATATAAGATATTGATAAAAATATATATATATATTATATTATGAGTAAAATAATTATATATAATAATAATTATCAACAATTTGAAATGTTTTTATTTCTAATATTTACACTTATATATTTTAACAAACAGACTTTGAATATGATAAAGTCTGATTTAATAAGAAGAAAATTTAATCAATATACGAATTGGAACTTATTAATGATATTAGTAAATTATATATTAAATAATTGTTTTAATATCCATAATATATTAATATCAAAACTTATAGCACATAATTCATTTCAAGTTATGTTATTATTTCATGGTTTTTTATTATACGATAAAAGGATTTTATTTTTAACAATTGATACTAAGCCATTTTTATTGAAATATACTTTTAATGATACTTTTTCAAATCAAACATTAATAAAGTTTGAATATTTTTTATGTAATATAATTATACATATTATTCCTTTATATTACCAAACTAATACATTGATAAATTATAATTCATATGATAATACTACACCTATATATATGTACGCTATTTTATTAAAGTTTATGTGGATATTAAATGTTTTTGGTAATTTTGATATAACATCAATATATGTTCCGTCTTTTAATTTATGTAATATAAAATTCATAAATGCTATTATATTAAGCGACTATATAATAGATAAGGTTTTAACTAAAATATCATATTAATAAATATTTTAGTAGTTTTATTTTTCCAATATATATACAGAGCAATTCATTTAGTTTTAAAATTGTTATTAAGGAAAATGAGTACATAATCTTTTTATTTTCTTCATTTTATAAAAACTTATTAAAACTTTATAAATGTTTAATTATGTACTCATTTTCCTTAAGTACTATAATATATCAAATATTTATACTAGTTGTTATTAAGTTAATTAATTATATTCAGTATTATGATCAATATAACTCGAATACTGCTGAAAATTAAATAAAAAAATGATTGTTAAAAAAATGAAAATATTAGCATAGAACTTATGAACTTGCAAAAAAAAGAAATAAAATATATTGATTTATTTTGCGGATTAGGTGCTTTTCATACAGCATTTAATAGAAATAATATTCATCAAAATGATATTAAATATACATGTGTTTTAGCTTGTGATATTGATAAAGATGTTATAAAAATATATGAAGAAAATTATGGAATAAAACCAGAAGGAGATATTAATTCAATTAATATTGATACTATACCTGATTTTGATATATTATGTGCTGGATTTCCATGCCAACCATTTAGTATTGCAGGTAATCAAAAAGGATTTCAAGATAAAAATCGCGGTAATCTATTTTATAAAATATTAGAAATAATAAATAAAAAACAACCAAATACATTAATTCTTGAAAATGTTAAAAATCTTCATACAATTCATAATGGTGAAACATTTAAGACCATTAAAAATGAAATTGAAAAGCTAGTATATATTGTAAGTTATAAAGTAATTGATTCGCGATACTATAATTCTCCACAATCAAGACAACGTATATATATTATTTGTGACAAAAATAAAGAATATAAGTTTAAGGATATAAAAAATCCAATTGTCCCAGTATCAAGTATTATAGATAATAATATTTCTTGTTTCTTGGATTACGAGGAAAAATATAAATTAGAAAAATGCGATGAAAAGGGTATGATGAAATATAAACTAATAAATAAGAAGTCTGGTAAAGGAGGAAGACAAGGCGAGCGTGTATATAATATAATGAATTGCTGACCAACAATATGTGCCTCTTCGGGCGGACCTGGGGCAAAAACAGGGTTATATGATTTTGATGGAAAAATTAGAACTTTAAGTATAAATGAAACATTAAAAATGTTTGGTTTTGATTCGACATATAAATATGAAACCCTTGTAAATAAAAAAAAAATGTTGTATTACCTAGGGAATAGTATAGTAGTAAATGTTGTAGAACAAATCATAAAAGATTTATAAAATGTGTTGTAAATTATTAACTCTTTTTTCTATTCACTCTAAATAATACATTATTTTTTATTATTAAATAATCATATTTATGTCGTTAAAATTGAATTATATAAAGATTATTATAACAGTATATTATAACAATAATTAATGATACCTCGCATCATTCATCAAACATGGAAAGACAATCTTCTTCCGCCAATTATTTCAAATATTAGAAGTGAAAATATTAGTTTATTAAGGTCTAAAGGGTATGAATTTAAATTTTGGACAGATGATGATATATTAGAACTAATTAAGATACATTATCCAGAGTTTTATAATATATATAGATTAACTAAAACAGGTGTTCAAAGAGGAGATATTTCAAGAATTATTTTGATATATCATTTTGGAGGTATTTATATTGATTTGGATGTATTAATTTTACGAGATTTTGACGAACTTATAGATATGTACTCAGACCTTTTTTATATAACATATGAGCCATATGGACAAACATTAACACTATATAATAGTGATAAATACATTTGTAATGCTTTTTTTGCCGCGAATAAAAATAATAGGTTTTTATATATATTATTAAGATGTATTCCCGAAAAAATAAATAAATATGGGGTTAATATTTTTCAAAGATTTGATGTTTTTGGAGGTTCATTTATCAAACATATTATAGAAAAAGAAGATAATAAAAAAGAGTATATCAATGATATATGCGTTATGGATGATCGCGAATTAATATTTCCTATTAATGATTTAAAGTTCGATGGATTATCATTTACAAATCATGATTGGACTTGTGTATTAAAAGGAGAATACCCTATAAACACAATCATGGTTCATTATTGGATACATGGGGATTTTGAATCTAAAATTTTACTTAATACATTTAAAGTAAATAAAAGTCTAAATATACACGAAAATATATACAATTTTTTTAAAACATTATATCCAAATATAGCAAAAAAAATTGAGAATATTTAATACTTTTTTTCTAATTTTTTTCATTTTTTTCTACATTTTATTTTAAAACGGAATAGTCATTGTCTGTTTTTTAAGACTATTAAGATTAGCACATTCAAGTGTTTGTGCACAATTAATATCATTTGTAGATGAGTTTTCAGCAATTCTTAGACGGACTGGAAGAACATACTTTTCAGTTCCCTCGACGAACTTAAAGTCAGACTTTGAAGATGCTGATTCTGTTTCATTACCATATCCAAATCTGGCGGCTGAACTATTTTGTTGGGTTCCACCTCTTGTAGCACCACCACCTCGCGTAATACCTTTACTTACTTCATACGCAATAACCTTATTTTTATGAAAAACCATAAATGTCAGGTAAATCAATCCTGTATTTTCTGTAGTTTTTTCAATACCAAGAACTTTTTCTTCTGGCGAAGGTTCATAATTCATATCTAATGCTCTTTTTGAAACCCATTGATATTTTCCTCTTGGGTTTTGGTCAAAGCTATAGTTTGTTTTACTATTTGCCGGAATATTCCATAGTGTTCCATCGCGTTCGATATTATTAGGCGTTGTTTCCCAATTATTGCTATATTGTGGTTCATTGTTATCAAGAGCAAATCCAATAGCATAATCGTATTTTGATGAATCTTTTGAATTAATTGTAATATTGTCAATTTTAATAACCAAAGGTCCTTCGTTTGCTACAACTCTATACCCTTTCATATAATCATCGTCTGTTCCTGATTCATATACTTCCACATCATAACTTGTTGCGAAGTTTTTTCGGTCTTTTTCATTTTTACAATAAGCTCCATCTTTACCTTCTCCAAAAATAAGGTCAAAACTAATATTGTGATTATTAGTATTATAACTTACCGGAATGGACGAAATAACTTTGGAAAACATATTATGTGTTATATATAATTTTAAAAGTACATATCAATTTTTATTTATATTAAAAAAAAATGATATAATATATATTAAAAATAATTATTAAATGAATAACATTATTATTATGTTGATTTTGTCTTATTTGAATTATACAACATCATTTAATACATATTCTATGTCGTGTGTTATTATTATAAAGAAAACTGTAATATATGATGCAAAAATGCCTATCCTGTATATGCCTAATTATAATAAAAATGCGATTTATTCTGATAACTATAATTTATTTACACCCGAACATATATTTCCACAATCACTATTAAATACAAAGGGTAAAAATGATATGCATAATATAATTAAAACAATCGCTTCTTTAAACACAAATAGGTCTAATTATAAATATTGCGAAGACTTGAATATAAATGATGAAAACTGGAATAAACTTAATTACAATAATTATGTTAATCATAAAGATAAACTATTTATACCAAATAAAGATTCGAGAGGAATTATTGCAAGAGCTATTTTATATATGTGTCGCGAACATAAATGTAATTATAAAAAGGTGATTGATAAGGAATTGTTAATTAAATGGTTTTATAATTATTCTCCATCTATTGCCGAAAAATATCATAATGATATGGTAAAACAAATACAACAAACAAATAATATTTTTATTTCAAAATATAATAAAAAAAATAATGAATTATATAGATTTATCAATACTTTATAAAAATTGATAAATTATAAAATATTTTATTATAATGACATTTTTGAATGAAAAACAGCAAGAAGCTGTTGATAGTGTTATGAGTGGTGATAATATACTTTTAACAGGTTCTGCCGGAACTGGTAAATCATTTACAGTTAAATATATAATAGATGTTTTGAAAAAAAATAATAAAAAATATGCTTTAACTGCTCCAACTGGAACAGCTGCTATTATTATCGGCGGAATGACAATACATTCATTTATGGGTATTGGATTGGGAAAAGATAAAACACAAGATATTGTTAAAAAAATATACAAAAATAAAATAATATATGATAATCTTGTAAATCTGGAAGTTTTGATAATTGATGAAATATCTATGTTAGATAATGAATTATTTGAAAAAATATCTTCTATATTCTCAATAATCCATTCAAATTATAAAAAAGATTGTAACTTGTTAGATATTCCATTTGGTGGAATTCAACTAATATTTATTGGAGACTTTTGTCAATTATCTCCTGTTTTCGGATTATATTGTTTTCTTTCTCTATTATGGTGTAAGCTTAATATTAGAACTATTTTATTAGATAAATTAATAAGACAAAGTGATGATTTATTATTTCAACAAATATTGCAGATAACAAGAAAAGGGAAATGTACTGATAATATTTTAAAAGTTTTAAATGGTTTAAAAGATACTAAATTCGGCGAAGATATAATACCTACTAAACTATATCCTCTCAATATTGATGTTGATAAAATAAACAATATTGAACTTGAAAAAATGAAAAAAAGTGGTAATAAGTCTTATAATTATATTGCTACAGCAAGCAGTGATAATTTAAAAAAAGCAAAAAAATATGATATTGAGTTGATTGAAATGTCGCAAGTTATAATAACCAGAAATATTAACTTCTATAATGGTTTAGTTAATGGAACTCGTGGTGTTATTATTCAATTAAGAGACGATAGTGTAATTATTAAAGACGTATCTGGTAAGGTTCATATTATAACATATTACAAAGATATTTGCGAGAACTCTGCAAACTCATATATATCTCATATGCCTATCAATATTTCTTATGCTTTAACAATACATAAAGCACAAGGAATGACGATTGATGCTCTTGAATTAGATTTAGGGAAAAATATATTCACAGCAGGACAAGCATATACTGCTTTGTCGCGAGCAAGAAACTTACAATCTATAAAAATAATTAATGTAGATAAAGGCTCATTTAATATGAACCCTTATGTTAAAAAGTTTTACAAAATGCTGAAAACTTAAAATATATTAACATAAGTTTTCAAACTAATAAACAATATGTTATATAGTCAAAATATTTTTTTCATTAGTTTAAATAATATAAAAAATGATTTACTAATATATATATAATATAATATAGATATGAGCAAACATATTTTAGAAAATAAAATAATTCTTAAACCATTACTAAAATGGGTTGGTGGAAAAACACAAATAATTGATAAAATTATGATTAATTTTCCAACAGAAATTAATAATTATCGGGAAGTCTGTTTAGGTGGTGGAAGTGTATTATTATCTCTATTATCGTATATGAAAAATGGCGATATTAATGTTTCGGGAAATGTATATGCTTATGATTTAAATGAACCATTAATATATGTTTATAAGAATATTCAAACTAATCATAATAATGTATATGACGAAATACAAAAACTAATTATTGAATTTAACTCTTGTGGAAATGGCGAAATAAATAGAGCATCTGCGAACAAAGAAGAAGCAATGATTGCGAAAGAAAACTATTATTACTGGATAAGGAAAGGATATAACAAACTATCTATTAATGATAAAAAAACTGTCATAGGTTCTGCTATGTTTATATTTTTAAATAAAACTTGTTTTAGAGGTGTTTTTAGAGTTGGTCCAAATGGTTTTAATGTTCCATATGGGCATTATAATAATCCTAAAATAATAGATAAGAACCATTTAGATGAAATTCATCATTTAATTAAAGATGTTATATTTGAATGTTCAGACTTTAATACATCTTTAATTAATATTGATATTGATGACTTTGTATATATTGATCCACCATATGCTCCTGAAAAAAATACTTCATTTGTTGGATATACTGAAAATGGTTTTAATATAGATAATCATAATAAATTATTTAAATTGATACACGATTTAACAGACGATAATAAAAAGATAATGATGAGTAATGCTGATGTTTCATTGGTACGTTGTAATTTTACAAATGAAAAATATAATATTACATCTATTTTATGCAAAAGGTCAATTAATTCCAAATGCCCTGAATCAAAGACAAAAGAGGTTATTATAAAGAATTATTAATCCAACTATCCAATGCGTCAAAGTAATGTTCTTCATACCCGAAGAATAAAGAAATATTATTTTCTTTTAATATAATATTCAATACTTTATATTTTATATTATCAGATTCTATTTTATTTTTTAAATAGTTGTTTAAACAAAACGCATAATCAATTTCAAAGTCATTGGGTAATAATAATTCATATTCTCTTTTATACGCTACACCACATAATATTTTATCCTCAACAGACCCTGATACACTTTGTGTTTTTTTCTCCAATATTTTTAATATTTTTTTTCCATTATTATAATCGATAATATATGCTTCATCGGGTTTTCTAACCATATCAATATTATATATTTTTTTCATATATTTTTTAAAAGCATTTTGTTTAGTAAATATTATTTTTTTATCTTCAAATATTTTTAACAAATAATAGTCATTTTTGTTTTTTGGATTTAATACTATTTTTTCATAACCAGAATCTATCAATATTGGTTCATTGTTAGTATAATCTTCAAAACCTTTACCATTTTTATTTGTATTTGCACCACCCGCTCCTTTTCCTTTATTAACCATAATGAATAATCGACAATATAAAAAAATATATATATCATTTTTCTATATTATTATAATAATCATTTAATAATCGTCTGATACATAATCAGTACTATATTCGGTTTCACAATCTTCATAATAATAATCATCTGTGTTATAATCGGTATTATAATCTTCGTTATCATAATTTAAATTATCAATATAATAATCACTATCATTATCGTCTGTAATAACCTTTATTGATTCTTCATAATAATATTTATATTTATCATTAACTTCTTTATAATGGCTTTTAACATCATCTGTTTCCATTTCATATTTATCTATTTTTTCATATGCTTGTCTTTCTAGTCTTGCCTTTACAAAGAAACAAGGTTTTGGTTTAACATTTTTAACAATATCATCTTTTATATTGTATGTATAATAACATACGAGGCTTTTTCTAATTTCATCATCATTAATATCTTTATAATAGATATAATTGTCAATAACGGCATTCATTCTATTATATTTAATAGTATCGATAGTATATTTGCGTGTTATTAGAAAAACTGTATATGCGTCATAATAATCTTTTAAACTTTCATCTATTTTTTCTTTATAATTAGATGAATAATTATTCATATAGTTTGCGAAATTATAAAACTCGTTATAGTCGATATTCATAATTAATTATAATTTATTAGTTATATTGAATATAGATTATATAATTATATACTATCAATTTTTATAATTTATCTATAGCATTTATACATAATTATTAATAAATATTTTAAGGAAAAAATGATAGTAAAAATAAGAAATATTATAATGTCTAAAGAAAAAATTATATGTTGTCCTTTTAATGTTATAGATGGTTATTTAATAACAAAAGAAAAACGTCATGAACTTTTTGGAAAAGTTGCGGGGAGGTTCTGGTTCATGCAATCCTGAAAAATATCAAAGAAAAATTATCATAGATGGAACTGGTATTGATTGTCCTAAAACACACACACGAATTAATTTTAGAACAAATACCCTTGTTGATATATCAAATCCAAATATAAAAAAAGATGGATACGACTATTCCGAAGATTTTGATGGATGTCAAATTATAAATAATTCAAAGGTTTATATTAACCTTAAATGTGTTGTTGGTAAAGGAGGATCGCAAACAAGAGCATTGAGAGAAGTATATTGGTTCATAGAGGGGCAATTGAACATATTAAAATCAAATAATGATATATATTTTGCAAACATTCTAGACGGAGATGAATCTCATTATTCTATGAATAAATATGAATATCTTACATTATTACCCGAATACGAATCAATAAAGAATAAAATATTTATAGGCGACCTAAAAAGTTATTTTAATTGGCTAAACAAGTTATTCTATTATTGATAAGATGTAATAATATTCTATATGCTAATTCAAAAGGTATTCTTTTTCTAGCGTATTCTTTAGATTCTCTAAATTGAGGTAAAAATAAACTCCATGTTTTTTTTCTCTTATCTTCAAGATATTCGTTAAATTCTCGACAAACTTCTATTTGTTCTATTTCACTCAAATTCTTACCAGTTATGCAAAATGTTGCGAATGTTCTACTACAATCTTTTGCTGGATATATATAATCTTTTTTATAATTTAAAGAAATTCTACCATCTTTTTTACCACTATCAAGAGCATTAAGTGTCATGTGTGTCAATTGTTCGTTATCTCTTGTTTTTTGTCCTTCTACGTACCTACGCACTTTTATTTCTTTTCCTATAGGTATATTATAAATATCTCCACCAATTATCCAATCATTAGAATAAGACATTTTAAATATTTGTGTTAAGTTTGTTGGAATACTTACCCATTCAACATCTTGACTATATAATTCAATGTCAGACTTTTCAAATGAAAATGCTACTATGGTTGTTGTTGTATCATCAAAAACGGTCTCTTCAAAATATTTTACTTTAATAATGCGATATCTTTTCATAAAGTCATTGCGACATCTTATATCAATATCTCTATGCGAAAAGAAAAATCCTGCTGGTATAATAAATATACCTCCTTTGCAATTATTCTGTAAAACTACACTTGATATAAAGCATTTATATAAATCATTTGTATTATATTTATCATAAATATCTTTTTTATCACATTTATTTCTGGCGAGATATGGTGGATTTGTTATTATCCATTTATTATTATAATCTGGGGGATTTTCCAATGTATCTCTTTCTATAATATTTGAATGTTTCGATTCAATATCATATGCTTCAACATCAATATTAACACCTGTATTTTTTACCCATTCAATAAGATCTCCCATTCCTGCGAATGGTTCAATTATACAATCTATATCAGGTGGTATAGTAAATCCTTCTAATATATAAGATGACTTTGTTGTATAAAATTGACCTTTATTTTTTTTGTTGTCATTTTCTATAGCATTTATAATTTTGCATTTTTTCATCCCTGTATATTTTACTATACCTTTTTCTTTACATATATTAATTAGTTCATTTCTTGTTTTTAGTGAATAATTCATATTAATATATTATTTGAGATGGTTATTAATCATTTTTTTATAAGACAGATGGAAAAAATATAAATAATTTTTATGATGTGGTATGGTATTTGAATATTTTTAGCAATTTAATCTAACAATCTTATTAATAATTTCATTCATTTTATCAATTTCTACATTTAATGAGTGTCTATATTCAATACTTAATGTTTTTGTTATTTCATCATCTGTTCGTATTATTATAGATATTCTATTTGAAATTTTATATTCTTTAATAGAATATTCTGATATATTGTCAATGTTATTTGTGCAAGGAAATGTATATTGTGGATATTTATCAATCTTTGAAGCAATTATATATAAATCGCTATTTTGTGGCATATTTTTTCTTGAAATATATTTTGATAGTTTTTTTATTTTAGATGTAACATATTGATTATCATTTGATAATTCATACGTATATATTTTATCCTTCATAAAATAAGATTTATATTTTTCATCTCTACTTTTTTTATAACGTTCTTCAATTTTAGTATCAATATCTTCGTCGGCAATAACATTTATGATATTGCTAATATCTTGTTTTTTACAAAAAAATATTTCTATTATATTAATATCATCATTGATGTAATCATTTAAATCAATATTGTTTTTGTAATAAGACATTGTAATAACATATTAATATAATATTATATCATTTTTTTATATATATATATATATAAAAAAATGATAGGTTTATAATTATACATTATCATATGGCTATCGAATATAAATTATTTGATTTGAATGATGAAATCGCTAAATATGAAAAAATAAATGATGAATTAATACCAAATACAGATAAAAATAATAAGTATAATAAACATAAAATACGTGAAGACTTCAAAACATTACTCGTAGATAAGTTATTTATTTCGGATTTAGAAGCTACTGATTTAGAAATAGGCGTATTTAATGCAACAATAGATTATGCTAATAATAGTAAAATTCAACTTTCGTGGAAATGCCAACTGTTATTAGATACATATATTAATATATCAAGAAGTGCTTATGTTAATATTAAAAAAGATAGTTATGTTGCAAACACTAATTTATTTTCTCGCATGTTTGAAAAAAAAGAGTTTAATCCTCATATGTTACCATATATGCAAAATCATGATGTATTCCCAGAAAGATGGAAAGAAATTATAGATAAAAATAAATTAAGGTTTAAAGCAGCGTATGAGGTTAAACTTGTGGCTATGTCTGATATGATTACGTGTATGAGATGTAAAAGTAGAAAGGTTAGTTATTATGAATTACAAACAAGGTCTGGAGACGAAGCATCTACATTATTTATGAATTGTCTCATTTGTGGTAAAAAATGGAAACAATAATTATAAAAAACACATATATAATAAACATTACAATTTAATCTTGAATTATTCTAAACTCAAAATATCCGTATATAATATAACATGCAATACCATAATATATTTTTGATTCATCGCTTTCTACAATTCTCATAATTTCTTCGTAATATTTTTTATTTAAGATAAAGTCTTGAATTGACTTTTGGATACCATAATCAAATATTATTTTTTCTAAATCTTTTTTTTCATAAAAAGGTATTTTAAGATGATCTAATATATAAACTCTTAAGTTTTCAACAAGCCACATTTTATCTTTTGATGTTATATTATTTATCTTTGTATATATATCATTGACAATAACATTGTCTGTTTTCTTTAATATGATTTTATATGTTGGTTCCATATTATTATAATAGTTGTTTATATTATCGAACAAATCAATTTTTATTTATTATAAAAAATGATTAGAATTATTACATATATATATTAATATGTATACTAAAAATGTCAAATATACAACATGCAACTATTGTGTTAATTTTGACTTTTCATTAGATAAAATAATAATAGAAAATAAACCTTCTACCGTTATCAAAATAGATAATATAGATATCAAACATACTGATAGTTCTATATATAAATATGCGATAGGATTTATTATTGATTATAACGAACCTTATTATATAGAAAAGTTATCTGCTATAATACCTTTTAGTAATATAATAGAAAAAAGTAGTAGATATATAACATTAGATAAGAATATCACGAATGTAAATTTTACATCTATTATTTATAGAAAAAAAATAATAGATAATATACCTTATTGTATAACAAATCGTATAATTGGACAAGGAATTATATATTATGATTTAAAAAAATTAAATCATTATAAAAAAGTAAAAAATATACAAAAATATATATTACATATTTCATTAATAAACTAAAATATTTAAACCTATTCTTGATAACTAATCGTTAATCAAAGCCTCAATATATACAACATTTTTTTTAGGTACTATATTATAGATAATATAGCTCATAGGGTGCAATATATTCGCACCCTCAAAATATATTTGTCCTTCTTCCAAATCCTTAAAATATTTATCAGTAAATCTTAACAAATCCAGCATTATTGGATTTTTTATAATATTAGATTCGCGACAAGTTATAATACCATTATCATTTTCAACTGGTGAAACGAAAATAGCATTTCCTACAAATATAGTTTTATATAAAAACTCGTTGCAATTATAATGTAATCTGCCGTATCTTATATTATATAAATAATTCATATTATATTCTTCACAATATTCATAAATATTTTTTTTAGGATTATATTCAATTGATAAATATTTAGTATTATCTTCAACCTTTTTTAATATATATTCTGTCATTTTAATCTTATTCTCGATATATGATATTTTATCATCAATGTCAATAAGTACTTCACCCAACATCCTGTGTTAGATTTATTGTAATAGTTTTTATTTATAATTAGATGTATCAATTTTTATAAAAAATAGACAATATATATTCCCTTATAAAATTGTCATTGTAAAAGTGCTAGTCTTAGTATATGTCTCCTTGTTGCATATGTATGTGAATTAATTGGTATAGATGCGATTTGAACAAATCTTATATTATTGTTTATAGATCTACATAAACTTGCAAAACTAAATACCCTAATTTTTTTATGATAACCTCTAATATCTTCCAATAAATTACGAGGTTGGTTGTATATTATTTTACTATATATATAATCTTGAATATCTTCTGGTAAAAGTAATTCAAACTTTGCAAAATCAAATGAGTTATTAAAGGTTATAGCCATTTTTATTTATTCTTTGTTTTCTAATATAAAAATTTAAATAGTCATTTTTTTATACAATTTAAATAATATTAATTAACTTTTCAATAATTAAATCTACGACAGGTACTGAAACAGCATTTCCAGCCAACTTATATAAAGAACTATCGCATATATTTGGAAGGTTATAATCTATTGGAAAACCTTGAAGATTAAAACATTCTCTTGGTGTTAATTTTCGTATTCCTTTATCGTCTAATAATAATGGGACATTGTGACCTCCACTTCCCATATTTGCGGTTAATGTAGGGCAACAATTGTTTTTATTTTCTCTCACATAAAACCTTCTATATTGATAAAGAATATTTTCCGAAATATTTTTATTAACATCTTTTTTTATTTGTTCGAAAACTTTAAATCTCTCATCATAATAATATTTATCATCTACATTATCTTGTAAAAAATTACAAATTTGCTTTTTTTCTTTTTCAATTAGATCAAAATTAAACATATCATATTTTTGTTTATCTCTAAATCCAACAATATATATTCTCTCGCGATGTTGAGGGATCGTTGTTATTTTACAAGTATCTAATATAGATGTTTTAATATAATAACCAGTATCTTGTAATTTTTTTTCTATAATATTGTAAGTATTGCCGTTATCATGTGTCTTTAGATTTTTAACATTTTCTAAAATAATAATTTCAGGTTTATGTTTTTCCAATATTTCTATAATTTTCCAAAAAACATTCGATCTATTATCATTAAACCCTTTTTTACAACCAGCTATACTAAATGGTTGACAAGGAAATCCACCACATAAAAGATCGTGATGAGGTGTGTCTTCAACTTTTATATCATTTAAATCTTGAAGTGTAAACTTATGGTCGGGATGATTAAGTTCATAAATTTGTTTAGAACATTTCATCATATCATTGCTAAAAACACATTTAAACTTATTATTTTTTCCCAAAACTAAAGAAAATGCCCCTGTTCCAGCAAATAAATCAATAAACTTTATTTCTGTAGTTTGCATAATATATTCTTAAATATACATAAATATATATCAAATATTTATATATTATAATGTTATATTTCGCAAATCTTTGAGAATATATTTTTGAGTAACGTAGTGTATATTATATATTTTCTATAACTTTTAACATTTTGCAAAAACCTTAAGGTTACCATTTGAGTACATAATTTTATAATTCTATAACTTTTAAACTTTTCAATATATTCTTGAAATTAATTAATTATGTACTCATTTAATTTA
>Ga0222649_1000036_pt1 | contig 56488 bp, 65 predicted proteins | sample AntAcemetagen337_FD_179865 | JGI IMG/M metagenome (GOLD analysis project Ga0222649, IMG submission 179865) | Saline water microbial communities from Ace Lake, Antarctica - #337 | ecosystem: Environmental > Aquatic > Non-marine Saline and Alkaline > Saline | place: Antarctica: Ace Lake... | reverse complement strand
GTGCAGTGTCAACTTCACTGTCATCGTCGTCCATGAAGATATTATCAAACATAGTAGTTAGCTCCTGTAAAAGAGAGATTTTATACCACCGAGCCGGGTTGGGCTTGGCGATTTTCAAACTAGCAGGTCGGCCGAGCCGTGTCAAGTTTCGGGTTAAGCCCTTGATTTCGTTGGGTTTTTTTGGCTCGCGGCCCAAGTATACACCAAGTAGGTTAGATAAACTATCTATGCAACTATCTACGAAAATAGGCTGTAACCTACTGAAAACAAACAACTATCTAACTATCTACGCGGATTTCAGTAGAGGCTCCATCTTTTAGTGCAGGTGCGTGTATACTTGTGAATATATTCGCGCATGAAAGGGCTAATATATGAGTAGATAGATAGATAGTTAGATAGTTGTCCTAATGTATATATACACTAAACACGCTCTATCCCCTTGGTTTCACACGGTTTTTCCGCGTGTATACCGCAAACCTTACACAAATCCCGGTATACACGGGCCCTCGAAATGTAAGGTTTCGACCCCAAAAAAAGTAGATAGTTCGGGGGTAAAAATAGATAGTTGTTTGTTTTCAATAGGTTACAAGTGTAAAGTGTATACTTAGTTGAGAGTATACACGTATACTTTAACTATACATGTATACTATTGACTCCTAAGTTTACATGTATACTACGGGGCGCGCGTGTGTATAGTTTGGGCTAAAGACCCCCGACGTATGCGGAGCGAAGCGACGAGAACTAGAAAGTAGACAAAAGAAAACCCGCCCAGCTTTCGCCAGACGGGTTGGTTGTTAGAGTGCCATGCTGATTACGATAATCAGTACGACGAGGACGTTGAGCGCAAGCGCGGTGCGGATGTTGCCGCGTGTCGGTGGTTGCTCACGGGCTGCGAGGTACCGCGCCGCTTCCATCTGGCCGATGCGGCTAACATAGCCGTCGTACTGCAGCTGCTGCAGTTTCTTATCAATACGTGGTGCCATAGTATTTTCTCCTGTTGATGTTAGGGACAGGGCGCTTGCGCGCCCTGCCTGTTAGTTTCATAGTACCCAGATTATCTGGGGACGGCAGTAAGCGAGCCGCTTGGCTTCCAAGCCTTCCAAGCCTCGACTTTTTTGCTCCCAAGCCTTGGGTTTTTTCCTTACGCGGTATTTTTTCCGAGCTGGACCGTACCAGCTTTCTGGTATACGCGCCATGATTTCGGCTTCTATTTCCCGCTGGTCGAACGCGCCTGCCCGCCAAGAGTTCCTTACCGCCAAGTTCTCTTGGCGCGCCAGTTCTTGCATCGTCATAGTATTTCTCCTGATTAAAAGGTGGCCAGCCCTTGCGGACTGGCCGTTGTGATTAGAGCTTGAATACAGGCTTGGTGCTTGCCTTAGTCACTCGTTGTTCCTGCTCTGGAACCTTGGCGACCGACAGCTTGCCGAACCGGTACCCAAAGGCAAGCGTGAAACCTTCGTCGAGAGCGCCTTTCTTGCGAGCGGCGGCAACGAATTGTGTTTCGAAAGATGCTTTGGTGTCTTTATAATCCTTTTCGGCAAGGCGCACGGCGTCGAGACGCTTGGCAAGTGCTGCATTGTTTTCCAAAGATACTTCGATCCAGTTCAATTCGGATGCGATACGCTTAATCATAGTCATTCCCTTTCGAGGATTAAGATTGAAAGAGCATGATCCCATCATCGGGATCATATCCCTAGGTGCGGTTAACGATGTCAAACAGCGCGGGTTTGTGGCCCTTACCGATCCAGCCAGTCGTCGCCGTTTCGATGAATTATCTAGAACATAGATTGCACGGCTTGTCAAATTACCCTGTTTTATAGGGGTTTCACGGCTTGCCGTGTATAGTGCGCGCCGTGCGCATCGCCGCATCATGCGCGGCATGGCAGGCGGCATGGCAGGCGGGAGGGGGGGCAGTCGGACACAGAAATATTTGGCCCCCCCATAGTGTAGTAAACCTCGCAAAGCACAGGCCAAAAAAAGGAACGTGTATACTTTCAAGCCTCCCAGAAACCAAACTGTATACTTTGCATACCCACTTGCCAGACCCCACCACCCCGCGCTATCTTAGCGCCATGGACACATACCCGCTGCATCACACCAAATGGTCGGACCGTCTGACGTTCGACATCGCCCTTGCCCTAGAGGGCAGCGGGGAGGACTTGGATGAGATCAAGGACCGGCACGGCGTAACCGCCTCGGACCTGCTGGTGTTCAACAAGGACCCGGTGTTTCTCAAGCGCGTGGAATCCTACCGCGAGGACATACGAGAGAAGGGCATGACCTTCAAGCTCAAGGCTCGGGCGCAGGCTGAGGAGCTCCTCACAACGTCTTGGGGGCTGATCCACAGCCCGGATGTGTCCCCAGCAGTCAAGGCTGACCTCATCAAGTCCACGGTCAAGTGGGCCGGGCTGGAAGCCAAGACCGAGGAGACCGCGGCTGGCGGCGGTGGTGGTGTGAAGATCAACATCAACTTCGGGAACAATACACCGCCCATGACCCTGACAGCGGACGTGGAAGGGGAAGCCTATGAACTCGATTCAGACGATTTTCAGTAGTACGTATGAGGGCGCCCCTGCAGCACGTTTGCAAACGCTTCAAGAACATGAAGACCTACGCCATGCGCTTGAGAGCGCGGGCCACTCGTACCGGACGAAGATCGTCCCCCCACGTGGCAGAACGCACCGCCGCCCAGAAGGCCGGCCGCGGGAGATCGTGGTGATATTGGCGCGGGAGCACGGGCATGGATGAGGGTGTAGGCGACTGGCATGTAATCCCCCTGAACGATCTGAAGGAGCACGAGTGCTCGGCAGACTGCTGGTGTGGACCGACACTGGACGACGAGGCAGAGGAGTTGGTCTATGTCCACCACTCACTCGATGGTCGTGAACGGGAGGTTCACTGATGGCGCTTGAGATTGACTACACCCCACCGCCCACAGGGCAAAAGTTCATGGAATCCAACGCCAAGATGCGCACGCTCATGGGCCCTGTGGGCTCGGGCAAGTCGGTGACATGCAGCTTCGAGATCATCCGCAGGGCAGCAGCACAGCTGCCGGACGCCAACACAGGTAAGCGCAGGACACGGGCGGCTGTGGTCCGTGAGACGGCGCGGCAGCTGCAGGATACCACGATCAAGACGTTCCTCGACTGGTTCCCGCCGGGGGTGTGTGGGCGGTACATGCGCACCACCAAGACCTACTTCTTCGAGGTCGGTGACATCGAGTGTGAGATTATGTTCCGGGCGCTGGACGACGCGGACGACGTGGCCAACCTCAACTCGCTCGAACTTACCTTCGCGTGGTTCAACGAGTGCAGGGACATCCACCCAGAGATCATGGACGCGATGTCCAAACGGATCGGGCGATTCCCGTCCAACAAGGACGGCGGGCCGACGTGGCATGGGATGTGGGGGGACACCAACCCGCCCACGATGGACACGTGGTGGTACTACCAGATGGAGAAAATTGACCCCAAGGACGGGGTCAGTACGAACGACAACGGCTGGGACGTGTTCAAGCAGCCCTCAGGGCGGAGCGTCTACGCCGAGAACATCGAGAACCTGCCGGATGGGTACTACGACACCCAAGGCCGCAGCGAGGAGTACATCCGGGTCTTCATCGACGGTGAGTACGGGCTGAGCAGCAACGGCAAGCCGGTCTACCAGTACTTCCGGCCGGACTACCACATGGCCGGCCAGACCTTGCGGCCGATCAGCAACGGCACCCGACCCATCGTGGTGGGGATGGACCTCGGGCTGACGCCAGCGGCAGTGATCGGGCAGCAGGACCCGCGGGGCCGGGCGCTCATCTTCGACGAGCTGGTGAGCTTCGACATGGGGATTCAGCGTTTCGTGCGGACGATGCTCAAGCCACTGCTCTACGAGCGGTTCCCGGGCGCGCCCATCCTGATCGTCGTCGACCCGGCGGGTACGCAGCGGGCGCAGACCGACGAGCGGACCGCGGTCGACATCATCAAGGCAGAAGGGCTGCGGGTCATCCCAGCCAAGACCAACAAGGTCAGCGCGCGGATCAACTCCGTGGATGAGTTCCTCATGCGGCAGGTCGACGGTGACCCGGGGTTCCTGCTCGACCCAAGGTGCATGCGCCTCAAGGCTGCCATGATGGGCGGCTACCGGTTCGACAAGAACGGCGGGGTGGATAAGAACAAACACAGCCACGTGGCCGAAGCGCTGCAGTACCTGATGCTACATATTGCGTCCGCGGGAGAAGGGCAGCACATGATAGAGCGGCGGGAAGTAAAACGTGTTGCATCCGCCGGCTGGACGTAGTATTAGGAACTCGTCACGACCGTCCTACTCCTCCCAGTGGACATTGCTCGACACCGCCTAGACTCCCCCATCGGCCTCCCCGGTGGGGGATTTTTTCTTGGCTTGCTGGAAAAACAAAGCGTGTGTATACTGCAAACGAATTGGTCAGTGATTGACGGAGTACCATGGCTGGGCTGTCCCTACTACGCGTCCTAAATAATGACGATCTTGCCCGTGAGGAGCAGGAGCGCATCGACCGTGAGGTACAGGCGCGGCAGAATGATCCGTTCATTCTGGGCTTGGGTGCGTACGTCCGCACCTGCTGGGAAGCTGCACAGCTCGCCAAGGAGCCCATCGAGGATATCATGCTGCGGGCCATGCGCCAGCGCAACGGTGAGTACGAGTCAAACAAACTGTCGCAGATCAGAGAGCAAGGCGGCTCTGAAGTTTACATGATGATTACTGAGGTGAAGTGCCGGGCGGCCGAGAGCTGGCTTCGGGACATCCTGCTCGATAACGGGACACCTCCGTGGGACATGATGACGACGCCGATCCCTGACTTGTCACCAGACCAGACCGCGGAGCTGGAATCCAGCTTTGCACAGAAGGTTGTGGGTATGGTTCAGTCCACCGGCATGGCCCCGGATCAAGCGCAGATGGCAGAGCTCAAAGAGCTGGTCGCGCAAGAGTACCGATTCAAGATTATGCAGGCCGCGCAGAACTCTGTCGACCGCATGAAGATCAAGATCGACGACCAGTTTGCTCAGGGCGGCTGGTCTGAAGCCTTCAACGAGTTCATCACCGACCTTGTCACGTTCCCGTGTGCGTTCATCAAAGGCCCCATCGTGCGGCGACAGCGGCATCTGGGGTGGACCAAAGGGCCGGACGGTACCACGCAGGTCGCGGCCAGCGAGCGGTTGGCGCCAGAGTACGAGCGGGTCAGCCCGTTCAACATCTACCCTGAGCCGGGTGTCACACACATCGACGACGGGTACCTGTTCGAGCTACACAAGCTGAGCAGGACACAGCTGGCGGACCTCATAGGCGTGCCGGGCTACGACGACGAGGCGATCCGCGCGACGCTGGACCAAGGCCCGTCGCAATCATGGATTCAAGAACACATCGAGATGCAGCGCGAGGAGGAGGAACGCAAGTTCTACACCGGGATGCGCCCGACCGATATGTACGATGCCCTAGAGTTTTGGGGTAAAGTGAGCGGAAAAATGCTGCGCGAGTGGGGGCTTAGCGACGAAGAAGTCCCGGACGAAGCTCGCGAGCACGACGCCAATGTGTGGACTGTCGGTAAGTACGTCATCAAGGCGGTCCTCAACTACGATCCGCTGGGCGAGAAGCCCTACGCCAAGACGTCGTTCATCAAGACGCCCGGGGCGTTCTGGGGCCGCGGTATCCCTGAGATCATTGAGGATATTCAGGGCGTGTGTAACGCCGCCGTCCGCGCGCTGGTCAACAACATGGCGATTGCTTCGGGCCCACAGGTCGAGGTCAACCTTGAGCGTATCCCGCCGAACGAAGACATCACCCAAATCCACCCGTGGAAAATCTGGCAGGTTATGAACGACCCGCTGGGGTCGAGCGCACCAGCTGTGCGGTTCAACCAGCCAGACTCTCGGGCCAACGAGTTGCTCGGGGTCTACGAGCGGTTCTCCAAGATGGCTGACGACCACAGCGGTATCCCGTCCTACATCTACGGCGACACCAACGTGCAGGGTGCGGGGCGTACAGCTTCGGGCCTGTCGATGCTGATGGGCTCCGCGGGTAAGGGTATCCGGCAGGTCGTGATGTACATCGACAACGATGTGATCTACGCCATCGTGCACCGCCAGTTCGTGTACAACATGCGGTACGACGAGGACGAGAGCATCAAGGGCGACGCAGAAGTTATCGCGCGTGGTGCTGTCAACCTCGCAGTCAAAGAGACTGTCAACGTGCGGCGGCTTGAGTTCCTCAACGCCACTGCGAACGAGATAGACATGCAGATCATCGGCATCGAAGGTCGTGCGGCTATCCTGCGGGAAGTGGCCAAGGGGCTGCAGATGCCAACCGATGAGATCATTCCCTCACGGGATAAGCTGGAGTTCACCGCGCGTACTGCGGCTGCCGCGGCCCCGCCGCAGGGGCAGCCTTCGCCAGAGACGCTACAGCCCGGCGGAGCCCAAGCTGGTGGTAACGCAGCGAACACTGTGAGTAATCGAGATACAGGGGGTGCAGGATGATCCGACCATCCCCTGACGTTGTGAAGGCCCTTGCAATCACGATGCGCCAATACCCAGAAGTTTTGAACTGGTTGGGAGAATGGCAGCGTCACGAGTTGGACAGGCTACCCAACGTAACGCAGAACGTGGCATTTGCGCAGGGGCGATGTCAGGTTCTAGGCGAGATGTACAAGCTCGCGCAACAAGCCCCTGATTTGGTAGCAGAGCCCATGAGGGGTAGCTGACCGTTTAACCGCGCACACCGAGAGGAGCGTTCAACATGGCTATGCCAGCACAAGTCCGTAAACAGTCTGAGGCCGTCGCCAAGCTGTATGAAGAACTCAACACCGATTCCGTTACTGAGGTAGCGGAAGGTGAGGAACTCGTACAGCCTGTAGAAGCCGACAGTGAGACGGAGGAGGCACCCGCGTCCCAGCCTACCGAGCACGGGCAAAAGGACAACCAGACCCAAGAGACTGCTGAGCAGCGTTACCGCACCCTTCAGGGTATGTATAACGCTGATACAGCCCGGTTACGGGCCGAGAACCAGCAGTTGAGCACCCGACTGACCCAAATAGAACAGCTCATGTCTACGCTCTCCGCGCAACCGACGACCCGGATTGACTCTGGTCAGAAGTTCGTAACAGAGCAGGACGTGGAGGATTACGGCGATTCTGTTGATCTGATGCGGCGAGTTACCCGTGAGGAAACTCTGGCACAGGCTAAAGAGATCGAGGAACTGCGTGGTACACTCCGCCAGCTCCAGACAAGCGTACTCCCCCGTGTAGAGCAGGTTGTGCAGAACCAAGCACATTCTGCTGAGCAGAGTTTTTGGGCGGAACTAGGACGGCTTGCGCCAGATTGGCGTGATATCAATGCCAACCAAGGGTTCCATAGTTGGCTGTTAGAGGTAGACCCACTGTCGGGATTGACCCGTCAGACCTTCCTCGACAACGCACAGCGCAGCCAAGACGCGCGCCGCGTTGCTCAGTTCTTTGAGACTTGGCAGGGCCAAGCAGGCCAATCTGTTGCTCAGACCACTCGGCACGCCGCCGCAAGTCAGCTTGAGAAGCAAGTCTCCCCCGGTAAAGGGCGGTCGGGTAGTACCCCGAGCGGCTCACCCGGTAAGACCTACAACCCCGAGGCCATCGCGCAGTTCTACGCGGATGTCCGTCAAGGGCGCTTCAAGGGCAAGGACGAGGAGCGTGCTCGCATTGAACGTGACATCTTCGCCGCACAGCGCGAAGGTCGCATCACCAACGGTTAGATAGGAGCCCAACATGGCGTACCCCGTTTCCCCCGGCCGGCCCAACTACTCCGGGAACTTCATCCCTGAGATTTGGTCCGGCAAACTGATCGAGAACTTCTACGACGCCACTGTGCTCGCAGCGATCTCGAACACCGACTACGAAGGCGAGATCAAGAGCATGGGCGATACGGTTAATATCCGTACTCAGCCCAACATCACGATCCGTGAATACGTCAAGGGCCAGAACCTTGTCGTAGAAAACCCTGACAAGCCGAAGATTCAGCTGGTCATCGACAAAGGCGAGTACTTCTCCTGCATCGAAGACGATGTGGATAAGGTGCAGACCGATGTTAATCTGATGGACATGTGGTCGAAAGACGCATCCGAGCAGATGAAGATCAAGATCGACCAGCGCGTGCTGACCGATCTGCTGCCCGGCGTAGGCACATCCAACCGCGGCGTCACTGCCGGTGCTAAGTCTAGCGCGTTTAACCTTGGTACGGCTGGCGCTCCGCTGACCATCACCAAGGACGGCGTGTCTTCGACTGTGTCCATCGTCGACCTGATCGTCGATATGGGTACTGTGCTGGACGAGGCGAACTGCCCCGAGAGCGACCGCTTTCTTGTGATCCCAGCACGTGCTGCGGGCCTCATTAAGAAGTCCGAGCTGAAGGATGCCTCGCTGACCGGTGACAGCACTACTCCGCTGCGCAACGGCCGTCTTGGCATGATCGACCGCTTCACCATCTACGTTAGCCACAACCTGAATGTTACCGGTGGTAATACTTCGGTCATCGCTGGCCACAAGATGGGCTTCACCTTTGCCACACAGATGACCGAGATGGAAACTCTCCGTGCTCAGTCGACGTTCGGCAATATCATCCGCGGTATGCAGGTGTACGGTTATCAGGTTGTGAAGCCTGAGGCGCTGTCCACTGCAGTCGTAAACTTCGCGTAAGGAGGGCTGACCAATGGTTGCTTACACCGACTCGTTGGGGTTCTATAAGAACTCCGCAGGCTTCACAGCCAACTACACCGACCGCGTGAGCGTCATCGAGATTGATCTCGACTTCGCCAAGATTGCAGCAGCTCGTTCTGCTGCAAGCGCCGCTGCTCTGGGAGCCGCGGACACGCTGGTCATTGGCACTCTGCCCGCAGGTGCGTACGTGGTGGCGACTGCCGTCACTGTTGTACGTGCTGAAGGCGCAGTAGCTACCATCGACCTTGGTGTGACGGGTACTCCCGCGCTCTGGGGCAACGATGTTGACGTAAACGCTGCAGTTGGCACTACCGCCGCTCTGGCGACCGGGGCGTACTACGCTGCAGTCGACACAGGCGTACTGCTGACTGTCAACACAGCCGCTACCGATGCAGCTCGCATCAAAGTGTCGCTGGCCGTGGTCAACATGGGTGCCGATCTCGGCACGATTCCAAACGTAACATAACGGTCGGGGCCCTTCGGGGCCCCACCTACCATTTGGGGTGTGCGCGATGACTACCAACCTGACAGCGAACAAAATCAAAGACACGTACAGCCAGCTGCTGCACGTCGACGGCGGGCCGGCGGCTACCGAGAAGGTCGTCTACAGCGGCACGGGCGTTGCCACAGCCCTGAAGGTCGGTACAGTGTCCGCCTCGGCTGGCAACGTACGCATCGCGGGCAACACGATCAGCAGCATTGACGAGAACGGTGACATCACCTTGAGCCCCAATGGGACTGGCTCGGTGGTTATCACTAAGATAGATTTTACTGACCCCGCGCAGGCGCGGGCTGAGCTTGGTCTCGGGACTGCCGCGCTTGCCGCCACAGGCAGCTTCGCCACAGCCGCGCAGGGTGCGCTGGCTGATAGCGCGCTGCAGCCCGGAGACTCCGCCACAGCCGCGCAGGGTGCGCTGGCTGATAGCGCGCTGCAGCCCGGAGACCCAATCAGCGTGGCCTTTGGCGACGTGACCGGGCGGGCGCACGGAATCTTCTACGACCTCAGCGACCAGACATTTACTGCAGATACAGCTACAGTTGTAGAGTTCGACACAACCGGGCTTGCAGCTGGGGTGTCGGTCACGAGCAGTACGCGGATCACGTTTGCAGCTGCAGGGGTGTACGAGATTGCATCCCGCCTTCAGTTTCAGAACACCGATAACAATGACCACGACGCGGAGGTGTGGTTCCGACTGAACGGTACGGACATCCCGAACTCAGCGTCTGAGCTGGTGATACCCAAGTCTTCTGACGGCGGCGTTACTTGTCAGGCTGTTACCGGACTCCTACAAGTCACAGCGGGGCAGTACCTTGAAGTCGTCGTTGCTGTGGAAAACGCCGGGGTGACTTTGCACCATGTAGATGCACAGACTGTGCCCTACAACCGCCCAGTGATACCTGCGGTTATCCTCGTAGTGAATAGGATTGCGTAATGGCTAAGAGCCCTGCTTGGACCCGCAAGGAAGGCAAGGACCCGAAGGGGGGCCTGAACGCCAAGGGGCGCGCGTCCTACAACAAGGCCAACCCGGGTAAGCCGGGACTCAAGGCCCCGCAGCCTGAGGGCGGCTCGCGTAAGAAGTCGTTCTGCGCGCGGATGGAGGGCATGAAGAAAAAGCTCACCTCTGCCAAGACCGCCAACGACCCGAACAGCCGGATCAATAAATCCCTCAGAGCGTGGAAGTGCTGATGGCAGACAAAGGTTCCCCCAAGCCGACCAACCCATCGCTTTGGTCGAGCGTCAAGGCGCAGGCCAAGAAGAAGTTCGATGTGTACCCGAGCGCGTACGCTAATGCGTGGGCCTCCAAGGAGTACAAGAAACGCGGCGGCGGTTGGAAAGGCCCAGACAACCGGGTGAAGAAATGAGCAAGGGCGGCCTCGGCAAATGGTTCGGGGAGAAGTGGGTCGACGTGAAGACCGGCAAGCCCTGCGGCCGTTCCGGGTCTGAGAAGTCCAGTCGCTCGTACCCAGCCTGCAGACCGCAGAAAGCAGCAAGCAAGATGACTGCTGCGGAGAAACGTAGTATGTCTACCAAGAAGACCGGACCAGAGCGAAAGAGCTGGCCAGTAAAACCCTCAGGGAAAAGGACCAAAAAATGACACAGCGTTGGCTCAAGCACGCAGACGATGGGTACATCTTCGGATGGACCCCAGACCTGTCACGGAACCCAAAGCTCTTTGAAGTCACCGAGGAAGAAGCGTTCCCCGAGCGTTCGGTGCCTAAGGAGCTCGTCAAGAAGACACGCGCTAAGCGCGCAACGGGTCTTGATATTTCGACAGATGACATCCCGGAAGAACCGAAGTATACTTCGCCCGAGATAGAAGCCGACGCGTCAAGGGACCTGCCTGAATGACAGTTGCTGAGGTCATAACCGAAGTCCGCACGCTGGTGCAGGATACTCGCGCGCCGTATCGGTACTCCGATGCGGTGCTGCTGCGTTTCCTCAATCAGACCGTACGACGGATGGCCACGATTCGGCCAGACTTGTTCACTGTGATCGGGGAAATCCCGACTGTCGCTGGCACTGTGATACAGCGCATACCTACCACTGCTATTCGCCTTGTAGAAATCTACAACGTGCAGGGCGGCGGGGTAATCACCGAGGTGAACAAGGACGCACTCGACCAGACAGCCCCGATGTGGCGCTCGTCGTCCGCGGGGGTACCTGTGAACTACGTTCGGCATGTCCGGAACCCCGGTCTGTTCTTCCTGTACCCGGCGCCCCAGAGCGGCACCGTTCTGGTTGCCGAGTATTCTGAGACACCTGCGCCGTATGCGTTGGGGGACACGATCACTGTGCCCGGCGATGCGTACATGCCGACGCTTATAAACGGCATCGTGTACCTGACCCAGTCGATTGACGACGAGCACGTGAACTCTGGGCGGGCGAAACTTTTCAACGATGCGTTCGTCCAAGACCTCATCGCTGACATGAAAACCCAGCAGCTGACTGACACAGACGCGGGCAGCCTAGACCCGAAACAGGTGGTGTAATGGCAGATCGCGCGTTCAGCTCACTCATCCCGCGGATTAACTCCAGTGTACCGGGGTGCCCGCAGCCGCTCATGGAGCAGGCGATCCGCAACACTGCGATCCGGTCTTGCGAGCGCACGCTGTTCTGGCGGCACGCTGAGCCTACGGCAATCGTGAGCCCGGGTGTGCACGAGTACTTTTACCGCAAGCCACAGAACACCGACGTCCATGTTGTGTTCGAAGCAACCATCAATGACAGCCCGCTGGAGCGGCTGACACTGGAGCAAGCCCTGCACAAATACCCGCAGTGGGCCGACCTGTACGCAGGTGTGCCGTACGAGGAGCTATGGGCTGGCTCAGGAGCGCTCAACGAGGCGGGTTACAACGAGCAGGGCCTCAACGCTGGGGCGGTGTTCCAGATGCCTGAGGCGGCACTGGATGGGGCGTCAGAGCCACGTGCAATGACGCAGCTAACTCCAGACCAGTACATCCTGCTACCCCTTCCGGACGACGACGATACGTACCGGCTGCGGCTGGTGTACGCTCTGAAGCCAAAGCGAACTGCCGACGGTATGCCACAATATCTATTTGATGAGATCGAAGACGTATTGTTCCATGGTGCTTTGCAGGAACTTCTGGTATTACCAAACGAAGCGTGGGGTGACCGAGAGCTGGCCTCCTACCACGCCAAGCAGTACCTTTCACACGTGACAGAGCGCAGGGCACGTGCTAATCTGGGCAACATGCGTGGGACTATGGCAGTTCAGATGCGGCCCTTCGTATGATGACGGAGTCTGTTAATGGCGGTTAAACTGAAGAACAACGCGCGCGGGTTTCTCGCTGTCGCTATCACCGACACGGACACGCAGGTCACACTGGCTGCGGGTACTGGTGCTGCGTTCCCTGTGCTGAGCGCGGGCGAAAGTTTCTTTACCACCATCGTGTCAACAGATAATACCTTTGAGATCGTGGACGTTACAGCGCGGGCCGGCGATGTGCTGACTGTTGTGCGCGGCGCCGAGGAGACGATCCCGCAAGCGTTTGGCCCGGGCAGCCTTGTCGAGCTGCGCGTGACCGTGGGAAACCTGACTAGCACAACCGCGTTGTTCCGTGAGCATCGCCCCGGTGATGCCCCTGATTATTTTACCCTGACGGGCGGCGCGCTCGCCACCGGCCTGAACGGAAAAGTCTACCGGTTCGCTGGTATGGGGACTGCGTACATGCAGTACTCTGTCCCGCTTGAGCTCGGCCAGACGTACACACTACGCCTCGGGTATCAACGGTTCACGGACAGCGGCGATCCTGCTAACGACGGCCTTACCGCGGGTATCGACTGGTACAACGGCTTCAACAACAAGATCGGCGAGACGGTTGTCCATTCAGACAACACGTTGCTGGTAAGCTCGCTACGGCGAGAGTTCTCGTATTCGCTCGGGTTTCCGGGCGGCGAAGTTTACGACGTTTACATTCCGCAGTCCGCGCGCTACGGCATCGCGTGGTATAGGTCCTACGGGGCCGGCCACGAGACAGACCTAGATACGCTGAGCTTGGCGCCGACGGCGCTACCTACGCCGCTGGTTGTCTCAGCGGATGAAATCGTAATCCCTTCCGATTTCCAGTGGCCTGCAGGTATGATCCCTGCTGGGGCTGGCGTTGCTGATTCGTACACTGTAGAGCGCACTTTCTACGTGACGATGGGCGGCAGCGATGCAAACACGGGGACTAGCCTCGGCGCCTCATTGGCGACTATTGGCGCGGCGCTTGCAAAAGCCGCGGCGCTCGAAGTCCCGTGTGGTGTGATTGTTTACCCCGGTGAGTATACGGTTCAGCCGGACACAGAAGTCCCTGTGAACTGCCTGCTGTACGGGTACGACCTACGTGCAACGAAGCTGTCGCTGCCCAATGGTTTGGCACAGAACAACATGTTCCTGTTGAACAGCGGCGTCAAAGTCCGCGGGTTTACGTTTACCGGATTGCAGCATGACTCAGCGCCAGATTACGTGAACGAAGACTCCGGCCTCGCAGCAGTTGCTGAGCTGGAGTACTTTACCGTTGGGGCAACGCTGTACCGGAAAGTAAACGGCGTGGCCACGCAGCCCGAGTACGACTACCCACCCACGAAAGGCTTTGCGTTTGTGTTTAAGCCCGGTGCGGTCATCATCCGTTCACCGTACATCTCTGACTGCTCTATGCTGCACAACTTCACGCAGGACCAGCTGACGCTGCCTATCGACCGTGCAGCGGGTAACCCGCTCATGCCGCGCGGCGGCGGTAACCTGCTGGCCGACGGCTCTGTGCTTGCGCCTTCCTCGCCGCTACGGTCCGTGGTGGTCGACAGCTTTACAGGGATCAACCCGAACGGCTACGCCTACCTGATTAAACGCAACGCGTTTGTGCAGCTTGTGTCGGTGTTCACGAACTGGAGCCGCTACGGCCTGTGGTGTCTCGATGGCGGGCAGGTTACGGTCGCCAACTCCAACAACACCTTCGGGGACTACGCGCTTGTGGCGACTGGGTTCCGCAACACGATCCGCATCCCTGACCCTGTCGGGCAGCCGCGCGGCGTCTACGTTGCAACAGCAGACGCAATCCTTGAGCAACAGGCTACGATCATCGAGGAGATGTATGTGCTCCTCGCGGATGAGTTTGTTGTGGTCCAGAACTTCAGCGTTGAGAACGAGGCGCTGACGCGCCGGGATGCAGCCACGCTCCTCAAGCAGCTGTCGGACGACTTCCGGTCTGGGCAAGACCGCGGGGCGCAGTTCTTTGTGAAGGGCCTGTTCAACTGGAACGCTGAGTACCACTTCGACGCTGGGCTCCTCCCAATATTCCTGCGCAGCTGGGAGATCATCCAAGCACGAATCCTCGCACGCTGTGCTCTGACCTCTCCGGCTGAGGACATGCTGGACTCGCTGATTACGCTCATCAAGACCAATGTCGAGACGCCACCTACACTGGGGTTCCCGTCTGTGGTCGAAGCAACTGGGCAACAGTTCAGCTACGTCGGCTCGGGGGTGAACTACAACTCGCTGCCGTTCTCCCAGCGTGGCACGGGTGAGGCTGTCGACCCAGCCTTTGCGAACCTTAAACTGGAAGGCGGCCGGATATACGCCACGTTCTCGACTGAGCTCGGGGACACCTACCTCGGGGATGACTTGCGGGTAGACTTCGAACGCGGCACTGTCGATGGGCAGGCGTTTTCACGTGGCGTGCAGAACATTACTCTGCCGCTTATCCAAGCATTAGGAGCCTGACATGCCTACGATTACAACCCCCCGCCCACCGCTCAACCTATTTAACGTAGCCCGCGTCGTTATCCCGTCGTTCTACACGACGGTCTTGGAGACGCCGGACTACCTAATCCCTGCGGTTGGCCCCAACCCTGAGCGTACTATCGAGGCCGTAGCGCTGCTGACCTCGCTGATGGTTACCAACAACGCAACAGAGACACTGCAGCTGTCGGCGCGGATCGTGGACGCAGACGGCGTTGAGTTTTTGATCCTGAACCGGATGGACATCCCGCCGAACGATTTTGCCGTCATTGAGCTTGGCAAGCAGAACCTGCGCAGTGGGGAGCGCTTGGACCTCAAGACCGAGAACTTTCAAGGCGCAATCGCCAATCTGTCCTATGTCCTCAACCAACGCGAAGAATACACGGTGATTACATGAGCAGCGTAAAGTTTGCATCCGGGCGCGAGCGCGCCGTCGGCCGGTCCTTGGTCTACACCACGCCTATCGAGCTGGACCCTTTGGCGTACAAGGGCGCAGTGGTTGCGGGTGAGGACAACCTCATGCACTATTCTGTTGGCGACCGCTGGGTCGGTGTTGCTCCTGTGCTGTCGACGCTGATCGACGCGGGCAACGCTGAAACGAACTACACCGGCGGGGCTAAGATTGACCTCGGGAGCGCCCAGACATGAACACGATCAGTGCATCTGTATTCCAGCTGTCCTTCAGGGGCGACACGCTCGCCCGCTGGACCTCGTTCAACCCGGTCCTCGCGGACCGTGAGTTTGTGCTGGAGACAGACACTGGTCAGTTCAAAGTCGGCGACGGCACGACAGCGTATCTCAGCCTGCCATATGGCGGCATCGTTGGCCCGACCGGCCCGCAGGGCACGTCGATCGTATTTAAGGGTTCTGTAGCAACCTTTGCCGATCTCCCGGCGACGGGGAACGAGATCAACGACTCGTACCTCGTCGAGGCTGACGGAAATCTTTATATCTGGGATGGTGTCTAATGGCGTGGATCAATGCAGGTAGCGTGAGCGTCGGCCCAACCGGACCCGAAGGGCCACAAGGCACGCAAGGTATTGACGGTGTGGATGGTATCGCGGGCCCAACAGGCCCTACAGGCGCTGATGGCCCCCCCGGTGGTCCGACCGGACCCATTGGTGATTTAGGCCCTACCGGCCCTACCGGCCCCGCTGGTGTTGACGGTACAGAGGGTACCACAGGGCCAACTGGCCCACAGGGTGCTGACTCTACTGTAGTCGGGCCGACAGGACCCACCGGTGCAGTGGGCCCCACAGGCGCTACAGGCGCGGACTCCACTGTAGTCGGCCCGACCGGTGACGTTGGACCGACTGGCCCTACTGGTGCAGACTCCACTGTAGTCGGTCCGACTGGCCCAAGCGGCTCCGGCCCTACTGGCCCTACTGGCCCTACTGGTGCAGACTCCACTGTAGTCGGCCCGACCGGTGCTACCGGCGATACCGGCGATACTGGCCCTACAGGTGCGGACTCTACAGTCGCTGGCCCTACCGGCCCGACCGGCGATACCGGCGATACTGGCCCTACAGGTGCGGACTCTACAGTCGCTGGCCCTACCGGCCCGACCGGTGCTACCGGCGATACTGGCCCCGCAGGCGTGGACTCTACAGTCGCTGGCCCGACTGGCCCGACCGGTGCTACCGGCGATACTGGCCCCGCAGGCGCTGACTCTACAGTCGCTGGCCCTACTGGTCCAACTGGTCCAGCCGGTCTTGACGGTACAGAGGGCACCGTAGGCCCGACAGGCCCACAGGGTATCCAAGGCGATCCCGGTACGATTGGACCCACAGGCCCGACAGGCCCGCAGGGGGACACAGGACCCGCAGGGTCAGACGCAACGGTACCTGACCCATTGCTGCGGGTGAACTACCACGAGACCGTGGGCACTATTACGTCCGCGACCGTCGACCTATCCACTGGCAATGTGTTCTCGGATGCACCGGGGACGGCGCAGACTTATATCTTCAGCAACCCGCCCACCACAGGCACAGCCTATGGCTTTACACTTAAAGTAACGCCATCTGCGACCATCACAATAACTTGGACTGCCGCGGTTGACTGGGCGGGTGGAACAGCTCCTGATGCCCCTGCTAGCGGCGAGACGGACGTGTTTGTATTTTTCACAATTGATGGTGGGGCGACTTACTACGGCTTCCAAGCTGGGGATGCAATGGCATGAGCGGTATTAGCACAAAGCTGTTACAGGCTGCTGGCGGCGGGGTTGTTGTTGGTTGGATCGCACTTCTAGGCGGAACTGGCCGCGACCGTGGCCGTGCCGTAGCCATAGACTCGGCCAACAACATCATTGTGGTGGGCCGGACTGGCTCAGACGGCGCTGGTGGCAATGACCTCCTCATCGCTAAGTACAACTCTGCAGGAGCTTTGCAATGGGACCGGACTCTAGGCGGAACAGGAAGTGACGTCGGCTATGCCGTAGCCATAGACTCGGCCAACAACATCATTGTGGTGGGCCAGACCGCCTCAGACGGCGCTGGCAGCGATGACGTTCTCATCGCTAAGTACAACTCTGCAGGAGCTCTGCAATGGGACCGGACTCTAGGCGGAACAGGAAGTGACAGCGGCCTTGCCGTAGCCATAGACTCGGCCAACAACATCATTGTGGTGGGCCGGACTGGCTCAGACGGCGCTGGTAACTATGACGTTCTCATCGCTAAGTACAACTCTGCAGGAGCTCTGCAATGGGACCGGACTCTAGGCGGAACAGGAAGTGACGTCGGCTATGCCGTAGCCATAGACTCGGCCAACAACATCATTGTGGTGGGCCAGACCGCCTCAGACGGCGCTGGTAACTATGACCTCCTCATCGCTAAGTACAACTCTGCAGGAGCTTTGCAATGGGACCGGACTCTAGGCGGAACAGGAAGTGACGTCGGCTATGCCGTAGCCATAGACTCGGCCAACAACATCATTGTGGTGGGCCAGACCGCCTCAGACGGCGCTGGCAGCGATGACGTTCTCATCGCTAAGTACAACTCTGCAGGAGCTCTGCAATGGAACCGGACTCTAGGCGGAACAGGAACTGACTGGGGCTTTGCCGTAGCCATAGACTCGGCCAACAACATCATTGTGATGGGTTATACTGGCTCAGACGGCGCTGGCGGCAATGACTTTCTCATCGCTAAGTACAACTCTGCAGGAGCTCTGCAATGGAACCGGACTCTAGGCGGAACAGGAAGTGACGTCGGCTTTGCCGTAGCCATAGACTCGGCCAACAACATCATTGTGGTGGGCTATACTGGCTCAGACGGCGCTGGCGGCGATGACGTTCTCATCGCTAAACTGCCGCCCAATGGTTCTGGGACAGGGACATACGGCTCTTTTACTTATGAAGCTGCCGTACTTACTGATGCACCCGCCGTTTTAATAGACGCACCTGCCGTACTCACCGATGCGCCCGCCGTTTTAACAGACGTTGTTGCTGTACTGACAGACGCACCTGCCGTCCTCACGGAAGCACTTATAGATATCACGTTATAAGGAGATACAACTATGACCTACACAAAAACACAAGACGGACAAGTCACAAAGTTTCCTTATACTATTGGAGACTTGCACAAAGACAATCCGCAGACATCTTTCCCTCGCCGCATACCTGATGAAATGCTTGCCTCTTATGAGGTATTTGAGGTGGTCGTTGGTGCCGCCCCATCCATCGACGAAACGACCTACAGAGCCGTTCGAGCAGACACGCCCACCTATGCAGGTGACAAGTGGCATCTTGAGTGGTCGGTTGTCGAAAAGACACCAGAGGAAAAACAAAATTATTACAATGCATCCTCTGCAAGAGTTAGAGCCAAACGCAACCAACTGCTGTCGGACAGTGACTGGATGGCCCTGAGCGACAGCACCATGACAACCGAATGGGCTTCCTATCGGCAGGCACTTCGTGACATAACCTCCCAAGGGGGATTCCCCTACACCATCGAGTGGCCAACTAAACCGGGAGAGTGACACATGAAGATTGCAGTATACGCCATCAGCAAGAACGAAGCCTCGTTCGTCGAACAGTTCTGTGAGTCCGCCGAGGATGCAGACCTAATCCTTATCGCCGACACCGGCAGCACCGATGAGACCGTCGAGCTGGCCCGCGCGTGCGGTGCGACCGTGCCTGAAATCTGCATCACCCCGTGGCGGTTTGACAAAGCCCGTGACGCAGCGCTTGCGCTGATCCCACGCGACATCGACGTGTGCATCAGTCTCGATCTTGACGAACGGCTGGAGCCCGGCTGGCGCGAGGAGATCGAGCGCGTTTGGGAACTGGGTAAGACTACCCGGCTGCGGTACAAGTTTGACTGGGGCGCAGGCATCCTGTTCTTCTATGAGAAGATTCACGCACGTCACGGCTACCACTGGCACCACCCGTGCCACGAGTACCCACGCCCAGACGCGCGGATCGACGAGGTCTACGCCCACACTGACATGCTGCTGGTCAGCCACCACCCCGATCCAACCAAGAGTCGTGGCCAGTACATAGACCTGCTGGAGCTATCGGTGAAGGAAGACCCGGCCTGTCCGCGCAACGCGTTCTACTACGCCCGTGAGCTGACGTTCCACCGCCGGTGGGTCGACTCCATTGTGGCGCTGCACAAGTACCTCGAGAACCCGAACGCCAACTGGGCGAACGAGCGGTGCTACGCCATGCGTGTCATGGCCCAAGCCTATGAAGCTCTTAACGACCGTGGGCAAGCCAAGGTCTGGCTGGATAAGGCGACCAAGGAAGCCCCGGGCACCCGTGAACCATGGGTCGAACTGGCTGACCTCGCGCGCAAAACTGAGGATTGGCAGCTGAGCTATGACTGTGCTATACAGGCATTGACAATCAAGGACAAAGCGCTGGTCTACACCATGGACCCGACTGTCTGGGGGGCGAAGCCGCACGATCTTGTAGCGTTGGCGGCGTACCACCTCGGGAAGCGGGACGACGCGGTAGAACACGGGCAGATTGCCTGCGGGTTAGAACCCGGCGATGATCGCCTGAAGCGTAACTTGGAGTTCTACTCCCCTGAAAAAGCGGCGTAATAACCATGACCATCGTACCCTCCTCGACTATCGGCTTCGCCCTTCGGGGCGACACACTGGGCCGTTGGACAGAGTTTAACCCGATCCTCGCGGATCGGGAGTTCGTGCTGGAGACAGACACGGGCCTGTTTAAGATTGGCGATGGGGTTACGAACTACGTCGACCTGCCATATGGCGGGATCGTTGGCCCTCAAGGTGAAACAGGTGAGACGGGTCTGCCCGGCGACCTTGGGCCTACGGGCCCTCAGGGTATTCAAGGTGTGCAAGGCGTGCAGGGTATCCAAGGTCCGACCGGTCCGCAGGGCCTCACAGGCAACACAGGCGCTGACTCTACGGTTGCTGGCCCTACCGGCCCGCAGGGTGCGCAGGGTGCGCAGGGTATTTCAATCACGTTCAGGGGCGAAGTCGCTACTGTCGGAGATTTGCCCGGCGATGCTGAAATAAACGATGCGTACGTCGTTGTTGCTGATAGCAACCTGTATGTCTGGAGCGGTTCGGAGTGGGCCAACGTCGGGCTGATCCTAGGCCCGCAAGGGCCGACTGGTCCTACGGGTGCAGACTCAACGGTGCAGGGCCCACTCGGCCCCACTGGTCCACAGGGTGTACAAGGTATTCAAGGCGACACTGGCGCGCAGGGTATTCAGGGTGAGGTAGGCCCAACTGGTGCGCAGGGCGGCGCTGGACTCGACGGCATAACAGGCCCAACTGGCCCAACGGGCGACATCGGTACTACTGGTCCAACAGGCGCAGCTTCTACACAGGCCGGTCCAACTGGACCGCAAGGTGTAACAGGCCCAACCGGAACCCAAGGTCCGACTGGACCAACAGGGTCGCAAGGCCCGCAGGGTACATCCATCACATTTAAGGGTGAGGTCGCCACTGTCGGTGACCTACCTGCTGTCGACAATGTCATCAACGACGCTTACATCGTCACTGCTGATGGCGACCTCTACGTATGGGATGGCGCGGCGTGGGATAACGTCGGGCAAATCGTTGGCCCGCAGGGCCCCACTGGTCCAGAAGGTTTAGCTGGCGCCACCGGCGCTGACGGGGCCACAGGGCCCACTGGTCCGCAGGGTGATGCGTCAACTGCCGCTGGTCCTACAGGTCCGACAGGTACACCCGGCCTCAAAGGCCCAACAGGTTCGACTGGTGCGACAGGCCCCACGGGCGCCTCCGGCGCCGGAGGCGGTGCAGGTAGTGTCGGCCCGACAGGTCCAACCGGTGCGCAAGGCGTGCAGGGTATTCAAGGTATTCAAGGTATTCAAGGTACTCAGGGTAGTACTGGCCTCAGCGGCCCGACAGGTTCGATTGGTGTAGCAGGTCCGACAGGTCCGCAGGGTAACACTGGACCGACTGGTTCAGAGGGTCCTCAAGGTACCTCGATCAATTTTGTTGGCGAGGTCGCCACTGTTGGTGACCTGCCGCCTACAGGCAACACACTTAACGATGCCATCATCGTGCAGGCATCCGGTGATCTGTACATCTGGGACGGTTCGGCTTGGAATAATGCTGGCCAGATCGTCGGCCCACAAGGCCCAACCGGCCCCCGTGGTCTCCAAGGTCTCGCAGGTCCGACCGGCCCAAGCGGCCCGCAGGGCATAGACGGTACACTCGGTGCGGTTGGCCCCACTGGCCCACAGGGTATCCAAGGTACATCCGGTGCGCTCGGCGCAGCGGGCCCCACTGGTCCGCAAGGTATTCAGGGTACACAAGGTACGTTCGGTCCCACGGGTCCGACAGGTTCGACCGGTGCAACGGGCACAGGCGCAACAGGGCCGACAGGTCCGCAAGGCGCGACGGGTGTGACAGGTCCTACCGGCGGTGGCCCTACCGGCGCTACTGGTCCGACAGGGTCGCAAGGCCCGCAGGGTGTAGCCGGTAATGGTCCGACAGGTCCGACAGGCCCCCAAGGCGCGAACTCTACAGTCGCAGGCCCCGCAGGCCCAACTGGTCCATCTGGCCTTAACGGCACTGGTGGTTCGACTGGCCCAACTGGTCCGCAGGGTCCGCAGGGTGTTTCGGGTACAGGCACTACAGGCCCTACCGGCCCCGCAGGTGCCCTTGGTTTCACCCCAGTGCAGCAGGGCGGTGGTGCAGGTCAGTTGAGCAATAAAGTTTACATCGGCTGGACCGGTAGCGAACTGAAGGTGCAAGTTGATGCCTTTGACCAAGGGGCGATAGCTTTTAAGTCTGACATTCCTGCTGGCATTGGAGTCGGTCAAAGGTGGCAGGCAGTTTCTCGCTCCGCGAATGTTTGGTATCAAAACACCACAGGCAGGTCGATTGTTTTTCAAATGCGGACAAATGGGACTGGTAACTTAGATATTTCGGTTGGCCCCAACACGCTCCTAACAACGTCCATTTTCTCTACGCAAAGTTGGGGTGACCTTTCTAGCGGCACCTATGACGCGGCTTGTGTAATTATCCCGCCCAATCACTACTACCAAGCAAGTGGTGGTGGAATGTCAATCACATCGGCGCAGGAGTTACGGTAATGGAAAAAGGTTTCTTCCATCCAACGATAGGTTACTGGCAAACTAACACCGCACCAAGTGCGGAGATATTTGCGTCATACCTCGCAGGAACCGTTGACGTGCCGCTGATTCCTTCTGGGGACCACCAGTGGAATGGCTCTGAATGGGTTTACGTTGCACCACCTGTTGATCTCGAGGCCCTCGCCGCCCAAGCCCGCGCGCAACGCAACGACCTACTTGCCGCATCAGACTGGACTCAAGTCCCTGACGCTCCCGTGGGCCAAGCTGCATGGGCTACCTACCGCCAAGCGCTGCGGGACATCACGGCGCAGGCCGGCTTTCCCACGGACATCAACTGGCCAGAGGCCCCATGACAAGGCCGCTCTGGGAAGCCACGCGCGACCAGCATCACGCCTGCGAGGAACACCTCGTGGGCGCTGCCATGGCGTCTGGCAAGCCGCCTATGGATTGGTACAGCGACTGGCTCTACGCGATCCATCGCATCCACCACAAGATCGACCCCACGCTGCCTGTGGTTCTGCACCGCACCGCGCGGCTGGAAGACGACATCACTGAAGTGGGGCGCATCAGCACGCCTGTACCTGCTGCCTACGCATACGCCGAGTCTCTGGACACGGACGACAAGATCGCCGGGGCAGCATACGTGCTGACCGGTGCGCACCTGATGGGTGGCGAGATTATGCGACGGCGCCTTGACGGGTACCCGACCTCTCACCTCGTGTGGGATGACCGCAAAGCGGCGCTTGAGGAACTCAAAGCGTACCGTGTACGTAGTGAACTGGCTGCCGAGGCTCGCGACTGCTTTACCGCGCTTCTCCGCATCATGGATGAAATCAAGGAGCGTACCGATGGACGTACTTAACACCATCATGCAGTGGATTGTAGCCCCCGTAGCGGGGGCTGTCTGGCTGCTGCACAGCAAAACGCAGGCCAACACAACCGACATTGCTGTCATCAAGGCGCAAATTTCTGCGACCAAGGAAGCCCACGACCGCGAGTTCAAAGAGGTCAAAGAAAGCTTTAAGATGGTCCTCGAAAAGCTCGACAATATAGAACAGCACTTGAGGAAGTGATGTGGACCCAGCTTCAGTCACCTTAGCGATAGGCGCCGCCAGTAAAGCGTTCTCGATGCTCAAGCGCGGCTTCGAGATCGGCCGCGATATTGAGTCTATGCACGGTGACATCCAGAAGTGGATGGGTGCCTCTGCGCAAATCTCCGCGATTGAGAAGTCCACGAAGAATCCAAGCGTTATCACGCGGCTTCTGACAGGCTCCGGTAACATCGAGGCGATGGCCACGCAGGCGGTGCTGGCCCGCAAGCAGATCGAAGCGCAGCGCTACGAGCTCAAGGTCTGGGTTTCGATGACCTACGGCATGGGAACATGGGAGGAAATCCTGCGCACCGAGGGGCAGCTGCGCAAGCAACGACAAGCCGTAATCGCAGAGCAGCAAGCGTTCTTTGCAAAAGTGTTCCTTGGCGCCACGCTTTCTGCTACTGTCGGCATAGGCGGCGGGCTGCTGTACTTTTTCGCAATGTTTTTGAAGGACTTGCAACAATGAAAAATCTGACAGCAATACTCGGGGCGGTGGCCCCCACGCTTGCAACCGCGATAGGCGGCCCGCTGGGCGGCATGGCGATTAAGCTGGTGGCCGACAAGCTGGGTCTCCCTGAGTCAACCTTGGAAGCGGTCGAGGCTGCGGTAACAAACGCCACACCGGCGCAGCTGGCTGAAATCAAAAAGGTCGAGGCGGACTTCAAGGTCAGCATGAAACAGCTGGACGTGGATTTGGTTAAGATCGCTGCGTCAGACCGAGACAGCGCGCGTCGCCGCCACGCCAGCGTTAAAGATATGACGCCCACCGTCCTTGCCGTAGGGACGCTACTCGCGTTCTTCGGCTACGTTGGGGCGGTGACGTTCATCGACCACGGTGCCGATCTTGGCCTCATCAACGTCGCCGTAGGTTGGCTAGGTGGTAGCGCTTCTGCTGTCATCAGCTTCTACTTTGGCGCCAGCAACTCACCGGAGAAGAACACATGAGCTTTAGACTCTCAGAGCGCAGCATGAGCACGCTGCAGGGCGTCGACGAACAACTGGTCGCGACCGTCAAGCTGGCGATCCTGACCACGAAGATTGATTTTGGTGTGATCTGCGGTATTCGCACCATGGAAGAACAGCGGGTTCTCGTCGAGAAGGGTGCGAGCAAGACCATGCGGTCCAAGCACCTAGACGGCAAGGCCGTAGACCTGATGGCCTACATTGGCAGCCGTGGTTCGTGGGAACTGAACCTGTACGACGATCTTGCTGACGCTATGCAGGAAGCAGCTGTAGAGACCGGAGCTATTCTGCGCTGGGGTGCCGCGTGGCACATCCCAGATATTCGCCAGTGGAACGGTACAATGGAAGATGCTATGAATGAGTACGTGGACTTACGCCGGAGCGAGGGCAAGCGCCCGTTTATCGACGGCCCACACTTTGAGATTCTCTAACCTAAACCCATAGGGGGATACACCGATGATGGACAAGAAGACGAAACCGATGAGCTACAAAAAAGGCGGCATGGTGTTCAAGCCCTGTCCCGGATGCCCAAACCCAACCAAGTGCAAGGCGATGGGTAAGTGCATGAAGAAGGCGGGCAAGAAAAAGTGACCGCCCTAAAGATCATCAACTTTCTCGGCGTTGTGCCGAAGAACTCTGCGGAGTTATTGCCGGATACCGCCGCGCAAGTAGCGGAGAACTGCAAGCTCTACTCTGGTGATCTTATACCCTACCCACTGCCGGTCATTACTGCGAATACAGGGCGTACGGGGGAAACCCGTACGCTCTACGCGTTGCGCGATCCTGATACAGACGAACCCGTGTGGCTATCATGGCCCGGCGACGTGGACATCGTCACGCCCGCAGCGGACGAGATCGGCGAGCAGCGGTTCTACTACGCAGGTGATGGTGTACCGAAGGTTAGTACCTACGAGCTTGCCACTACCGGCGCAGCCCCATACCCCACAGGTTTCTACGAGCTAGGGCTGCCGCTCCCAACAGCGACACCTACCGCGACCGCGACCCCATTTACACCAGCATCATCGGCGAGCTTCGCGCGCGACGACAGTAACAACGTGACACTGGTCACAGCGGCACCGCACAATCTCAAGACCGGTGCATTTACCACGATCTCTGGCTTTGCGTTCCGCACGGGTACCTACAGCCAAGCAGGCAGTGCTGTCACAGTGACCATCACCGGGCACGGGCTGACGACAGGCGCGCAGGTGTTCGTGGAGTTTACCAGTGGCGGCGCACTGCCCGGCGCGTACAACATCACTGTTGTCGACGCGGACACCTTCACCACTGCAGCACCGGATTCCGCTACCCGGTCAGGCGATGCGCGGTGGGACATCCGGGACCTGAACATTACGACCGATACCACGGTCGTCGACGCTACGACGCTCACGTACCGAGCAGCTGGTCCCGCTGTCACGACGACCGCGAACACAGACGGCAAGGTCGATCTCGGTGGCGCGGTGCTTGCACGCAACTACGTGTACACATGGTTCACTCCATGGCAGGAGGAGTCTGTAGGCTCCATCCCGTCTGAACCGCTGTTCATAAAAGAAGGCCAGATCACCACTGTTGCAGGGCTACCGACCGCACCTCCGGCGGGCACGTTCGTGCGAGGTATTCGGCTATACCGGTCCCTCGCGGCGGCAAACGGCACCAGTGAGTTCTTGCGACTGACCACCCTGTGGTTCCCCAACCCGCTGGTACGCGCGTCGCGCGCATCGAATGTGTCCCGCGTTCGACTGGAGTCTCCACACAACTTGTTGAAAGGTGACCGGGTCAAGATCAGCGGCGCGGCCCCAGCGAGCTTCAACATAACTGACGGCGTCGTAACGGCGCTCATCGACCAGTACACGTTCGAGTACGCGCAGACAGCAGCTGACGTCGCAGACGACGTAGCGACCGGCACGCTCTACTACGATAGCGCGGAGCGCGCGACGGACCCGGCTCGGTACTGGGGCGACGGTGGCGTGTACACTTTTGTGGACGACTTTAGCTTCCGCAGCCTGTTAAACATCTTGGCAACGGACAACTACAACGCACCGCCCGACGACCTGCAGGGTCTGGCTGTCCTCAAGACCAATATCCTCGTGGGGTTTGTGGGTAACGACCTATACTTCTCCGAGCCCGATAAGTTTCACGCGTGGCCAGTGGAGTATAAGCGCTCACTGGAGCACAACATCGTCAAGGTCATACCAATCGCTGGGGACTTGATCGTACTTACGGATAGCTATCCATACTATGTTGCTGGTAACGACCCGCGGACACTGTCGATCCAGAAGGCAGACGCACGGTACCCATGTGTCAGCCGGCGCAGTGTGGCGTTGACTCCCACTGGCGTTGTATTCTCCTCCCATGACGGGTTGGTTTCCATGGGCCCCTTGGCCGGGGCGCAGATTCTGTCCGCCAAAGTACACAGCAGCGACACATGGAACGCAGCGCTCGACCCCGAGACCGTAGTGGGTGCCAACTACAAAGAGACTTACTTCGCGGCGCACAGCGCGGGCTCGTTTGTCTACGAAGTGCTGGAGCGCGGCGCGTCTTTTGTGAACAGTGACTACACGTTCACTGCCACGTGGTACGATCCCCTTACAAACATCTTGTACTACACCAGCGGTGAGAACGGCGACGTCTACCGTTGGGACGATCCAACGCAGCCCACAGCTACATTGCAGTGGAAGTCCAAGACGTTCATCACCCCGCTGTACACCAACGTAGGTGCGGCGCGTGTCGTCGCTGACTACACCGGCGCAGTCTTCTCGTCTGTGTGGGGTACCGCAGACATCAACTGGGAAGCAGCCGAGGAGAACTGGGACCAAGACGACCCACTGACGTTCAGCCTCTACGTTGACAAGCAGCTGGAGTTCACAACGACATTGGAGAGCGGCGATATATTTCGCCTGCCCGCAGGCTATAAGTCTGACACGTTCGAGTTCGGCGTGTCTGGCACGATCCGCGTGCGGTCGATCCACATAGGCGAAACACCCTCAACGCTGGTGCGTGTCTGATGCCCCGGTTCACAGCATTACCCGCGCTACCCCCCTCTGGACTTGAGGCGGCCCAGTACCAGTTGCTGTCGGCTATGAAAGAGAACGTCGAGCTGCTGACCGGCACGCGCGGTGAACTCGATGGCGCCAGTCGCGCAATTACGCGGGACGCAGTATCCGTACCAGCGGCGACCGCTCAGTTTACCGGCTTGTCAGCACGGGGTAGCGGATATACTGTAAGTGGTGTACAGTTAGTAAGCCTTTCCGACTACCAGAACTTGTTGCGTGACGTGCAGAACTTGGCTGCGGATGTAAACACCTTACGGACCGCGCTGAACGCGCTGTTACAGCAACTCGGGAGATAACGATGCAGAATATGAACCGCCCCGCGGCAAACGCCCCACAGTCCACGACCTCGCTGGACCTGCCACCCGCGCTGGCACAGCTGCTCGCGGCGCCAATGCTGCAGTCAGTACCCATGCCACAGCAGGCTCCGCAGCAAATACCAATGAACAACATGGCCCCACCACCTATGCCCAGCTACCAGCTGGGTGGTATGGTTGGCCCCGGCGGTATGCCGGTTCGCCCTCAGACAGCAATGCCCCCCGGTGCGGGTATGCCCCAGCCCGGTATGCCCGGGCAGCAACCCGGCCTACAACAGCCCGGTGGTATAGACGCCACGGAGAACCCGCAGATTCTGGAGGCACAGGTCCAAGACCTCATTCGCCGTGACCCGCAGCAGGTACAGGCGATCCAAGTAGAGATTCAGCAAGGGCTGCAGTCCGGTGAGGTGACACCAGAAAGCATCCAGATGATCGGCCAGCTCGCAGTCGTCGGACTAGAGAACCCACAGATGTACCCGCAGATCAGGCAGTCGCTGCTGCAGAACGGATTCTTGGACGAGGAAGACCTGCCCCTCGACTACAACCAAGGTGTAATGCTGCTGTTGTACCTGATCGGTAAGGTCGGTGAGCAAGTCATCTCCGGTGGTGGCCAGCCCATGATGTCTATGAAAGAGGGCGGCCCGCTGCCAGCGAGTAGCCCCAAGCCCGATGGGTCCATTCCGATCAACGCCCACGAGGGCGAGTACGTTATCCCAGCGGACGTGGTGCGCGCGAAGGGTACTGAGTTCTTCGACAAGCTGCTCCAGCAGTATAAGCAAGAAGGGGCAGCGAAATGAAAAAGTTCTTCAAGAAATTACTACGCGTCGCCGCGGCCATAGCCGTCATCGTTTTCGCGCCCGCCATAGCAGCGAGCATTGCCGCAGCCGTGCCTGTTCTTGCGCCAATTATGACCAGCGCGTTCGGTGCGCCTCTGGTTGGTGCCGCGATAGGCGGGGTCACGTCCGTTGCCACCGGCGGGTCGTTCGGTGAAGGCGCCCTTATCGGCGGTACCCTCGGTTTCGCCAGCCCCTATCTTGGTGCTGGTACTTCCGGCGGATTCCTCGGCACTGGTTACGGTGCGTCCGCAGGCACCGCAGCAGGTACGGCTGCAACAGCAGCACCCGGCGTTGCGTCAGCAGTACCCGGCGTCGCGACAGCGGCACCCGGCGTTGCGACAGCAGCAGTACCCAGCACTTTCCTCGGCACCGTAGGTAAGATCGCTTCCACTGGGGCGACTGTACTGAATGCTCTGTCTACCGTGCAGCAGGCGCGTCTCGCGGCCTCGCTTGCCGATGGGTCAACTGAGGGCCTAACCACCGAGGAGATCGCACTGCGTGAGCGGTTCCAAGGGGAACTAGAAGAACTGTCGGCTACCAACCGCGCACAGTACGACCAGCTCGTTTCGCAGGGCCGTGACCTAATCGCCCGTGGTACTGCCAACCCTGAGCTGGCTTACGGCCAAGCCTCTGCTGCGACGCAGCGTGCCGGGCTCGACCTGAACCGCGGGCAGGCACCGGGAATGTCCGCTGAACTGCAACGTCGTACGGCCATTGACGCCGCACGCTCCGGTGGCGGTGCTGCTGCCCAAGAACAGATGCGAGCTGACGGCGCACAGGCTTCAGGTATTGGCGCTTTGAGCGGGCTAGGCGCAGCGCCACAAGGGGCCGCCGCTGGACTCATGTTGCAGGCAGATGCCGACCGTGCGCGCCGCGCAGAGGAAGAAGCAGAACGCCTGCGTCGTTTGGGGCAGAGCGGAGCCGCGTTCACGTCCACCGCGGACTCGTTGAAAGACCTTTTCGACAATAAGCCTACTACGCCTGCAACTGGCACCAGCTAAGGAGACCACGCTGTGGTAGCTACGACAAAAGAAGGGTACCTGATACCCACATACGGCCCGACTGGTATCTCGCCGTCGGCTGGTGCAGAAGCAGGTATGGCCGCTGGCCGCGCAGTACAAACTCAGCGGGAGCAGACGCTTAATTCGCGTCAGGCTCGTGACTCTGTTGACCAGCAGATGAAGATACGCACCGAGGAGCAGCGCCGGATCGAAGAAGACCGCGTAATAGCCGCAGCTAAACGGGCTCGGCTCGAAGCCGAGCGAAAGAAGTTCGCAGCTAAACGGGCTCAGCTATTACGCGCTATGGAAGCGGCAGCAGTACTGCCCGACTCTGGCGTCGTGGCTGTGCCGGGCGCGCCCCGCGCGGGCCTGTCGTTTGGGCCTAATACACCTACCACTGGGCCCGTGACCATGGGCGTGCAGCCCCTATCTTTCGGTCCGCCAGCGCCCAACTCGCGGCGGAACGTACCGCTGAGTCCCAGCGCTGCTATGGCGGCCGCTGGGATAACATTCTCGTCAGCGCCCCCCGCCGGACTTACTGAGTCAGCGGCGCCCTCGATTACCGAGGTAGACCCCGAAGCCACGGCGTTCCAACAAGACATACAAGGCTTGCTTCGGCAAGGCGACATTGCTGGCGCGATTAACCGCATAGAGACGGGTTTGGCGATAGGCACATACGGCCCCATGGGTAGCCCCGTCGGCGGCATGGTGGGGTACTTTAAGGACACTCCAGACGAAGCGGCCCGCAGAACCCAAGTACAGCAGGCGTTGCAGTGGTTCCAAGATAGCAAGAACGCGTCCTATATGCGCGACAACCCTGCGCTAATAGCTCAAGCCGCGGCCGACCCACTTGCGTTTGTCGCTGCCCAGCCGCGTGGGGCACCCGATGCGGCCGCAGCAGAAACACCTACCGCCCCTATACAAGTGCGCACACCCGGCGGCGGTACGATTGCCGTATCCGAACCCGATGCTCCCGCCGCTGGGCCTACTGTTCCTCCTGCTGCTGCTCCTGCTCCTGCGGGCGTTCCAACCACCCTTGGTACAGTCGCGGGCGAAATCTTAGGCTTGCCCCGTGGGGCGCCGGCACCCCGGATTAACCCAAAAGTTATCGACGCTGGCCCTGCGCGTATGACCCAAGAGATGGAGGGACTTGCGGCGCAAGACACCCAGCTTGCTCTGTTGCAGCAGTATTACATCGATATGGAGGATATACCAGAGGCAGTGAGCGTACAACTCCAGCGTCTTCAGCTGCGCAGCGCGTATCAGGCGCTGCAAGGCGCGCAGGCCGTAGCACGTATGGAAATGGGCGATTACTCTATGGCCGCTGATGCATTGTCCACTGCAATGGGTACGCCAGTGCAAATCCAACCACGTGTCGACGGTAGGTTCGACCTACTGGTAAACGGTCAAGTGTACGCAGACGGGCTTACAGCTGCTGAACTCGAAGAATACGTACAGCAAAACACGGACAGCGCGTACCGGACCCAGCAGGCAGCGATTGACGAAGCGATGTTTAAGGCTGACATTGAGCGCGAGCAGGCAAGGTTCAAGGTGCAGACATTAGACAGCGGAAAGGTTTTGATGTACACAGAAGACGGTACCGAGGCATACATTATAGACCCCGAGGCGAAGATTTCGGGACCGGGGGTTGCGGAGCCCCTTATAGGCCCGAACTCTACGCGCATATTCCTACGATAAGGTGAACCCATGGTAGACCGCGCCGGATTGATGTTACCAGAAACGCCTGCAGCGGCTATGGAACTTGGCCCCCAAAGCGCCTTTAGCGTTGCACTACGGGACCCGTCTCGGTCTAGCGGAAGCGCCCCACGTGAGTCCACTGGACCGTCGGTGTTCTTCGACCAAGCCCGCAACCTGTTCTCTGTAAACGGGTACGCTTTCGACGCTGAGGACTATGGCGCAGCTGTACAGTCGCGGCAGTTTCTGAACCAGCCTGCCGGTGGCCCACCGGACGAAGGCTCGTGGACTCGATTGAGCCCCAGTATGTACGAACAGTACATGACTCAGATCGAAGACCCCACGCTGGGCACACGCTTCGGGCGTAGCTTCGACATCGGGGTGCAGAACCTGAAGACCCTCGGCGGCGCAGGCTTGCAGTTCCTTGGGGCAGAGGAGACAGGTGCGGGCGTCGTCAACCGTGCCAGCGAAGAACTCCAGCGCCTGTCGCCCTTCCAAGTATCGGCCGCAGAGGTTGCCTCTGGCGAGCTAGGCGCGATTGAGTACGCTGTGTCTGTGCTTGGTCAGCAGGGCCCGAACATCCTCGAGAGTATTGGTACCGCGCTCGTCGGCGCAGCCGCTGGTGGTGTTGCGTCTGGTAATCCTATCGGCGCAGCCGTCGGTAGTTTCGGTGCGCTGCTGTCAAAAAGCGCTCTCAAAGGCGCAGCCAGAGAAGCCGCAGAAGCCTACGCGCGGGGCGCAGCCTCGACCGCGCAGAAGAAACTGCTGGCCCGCATCGGCGGTGCAGCCGCTGCGACGGCGGTCAACAACTACGCCATGGGCGTCTCGGACGTATACAGTGAGACCCGCCGGCAAGGCGCGGGGCCAGAAAACATGGACGCTCGCGCGATATCCGCTGCCATTGGTGTCCCCTACGCTGTGCTGTCCACGATCCCGGAAGCTATCGCTGCGGGCCGGCTGTTCGGCTTTTCAAATGCTGCCGGTGGTTTGCTCCGCCGCGCAGGCACTGGCGCCGCAATCGGCGCAGGGTTGGAAGGTGTAACCGAGGCCGGACAAGAAGCGCTTGTCATGGCTGGCGGCCAGCAGTTCGGTGGGGATTACACCGACGAATACCTGTCGCGCCTTATCGAAGCCGGTGTAGCCGGTGCCGTCGTCGGCGGTGGTATCGGCGGCGTGGTCAACCTGCGCGCAGGTAAGCCCACTGATATACTACAGGGTCGCCAAGAACCACCAGCGGACGCTGCCCCTGCCCCGCTTGGACTACCAGCTCCTGCCCCGCTTGGACTACCAGCTCCTGCCCCGCTTGGACTACCAGCGCCCGCAGCGCCTGCAGCGCCCGCAGCGCCTGCAGCGCCCGCAGCGCCCGGGCAAGTAGAAATGTTTACGTCGCCAGAAATGGGTATAGGCGCAGCCACGCAGGCGCGGCTAACAGGGCAACAACTGGTTGGCGCGCCGCGTGGGTTGACTCAGGATACTGCCTTACTTCCGCCCGTGCCAGTAGCACCTACCGCGGACCCACAACTTAATCTCCCGCTCCCCATTTCATCTGCACCCCCAGTGACTGCACCAAACCAGTTACAGCAGCAACTTATGCAGCTGCAGCAAAGACAGCAGCAGGCAGCAGCGGCGCTTGCAGCAGAACGAGCTGCAGCGCTTGCAGCAGAACGAGCTGCAGCACCCACCGAGATCGCAGTGGAGCCCACACCGACTGGCGAGATCACGCCTCGTGAATACGACGCAGCCTACGGTGGCTGGGAGGAGGTACGCGCTGACCAGTCCAACCCGGACGCACTTCCGTCGCTGCCGCGCCTCAACAAGAAGGCCCAGCGCGAATGGGTTATGGCAGTGCGCGCGGGTACCGCAGACGCTGCCCTGTTCGGGCGGCTTGCGAAGCGTAAAGTCAGCAAGGCAGAGCCACTGGTAGCCACTGGTGTAACCGCCACGCGTGAAGCCGACATCAATGCTATGCAGCAGCAGGTAGCTACCGCCCGTGCGACTGAGGCTGCACAGCAAGACCTGCAGGGTAAGGCCGCTGCCCTTCGTGCGCTGGGCCAGCGCATGGAACGCGCCCGCCCGCCGCTACCTGCCAACACCTATGGTACAGAAGCTGGCGCACCTTTCCGGAACAAGGCGCAGGCCAACGCACCGGCCAACCGCAAGCGCGTGGCGAAGCAGATCAACCAAGAGACTGGCAAAGCTGTCACCGCGAAAGACCTCGAACCTGTGGAAGTCGCGGGCGGCTGGGCGCTGCGCGTGAAGACCCCACCCACACCACCGGCTCCTAAGCCCACCCTCAAGAGAGGAAAACCTGATGCCGTTCGTGAGCAAGGCGCAAAGGCGAGCACTCTACGCAAAGGACCCAAAGCTGGCGGAGAAGTTCGAAGCAGTGACACCGAAGGGCAAACCGCTACCGGAGAGGGTACCCAAGAAACCGCCCAAGAGGATACCACCCAAGAACAATCGCCTGTTCGGGAAGCTGAAGTAGCACCGCCCCCGGCGAAGCCTGCGAAGCCAAAGAAAGTAAAGCTACCGGCGGGAGAAACAGACGCGGAGCTTGACAGGTCGATAGCTATGGGAGCCGTGGAGCTCGCCGAGGATGTAATCCTCAACGACGCGCGCAAGAAGCGTACCCTGCTCACGCAGGCGGAGCTCGATGCTGGCGTTGAGCTGACCGTGCTCAGCACAAACTCTGACCCGGCTGTGGCTAAGGCAGCACTGGATGTGCTTGAGCTCAACCTGTCCGCCACCCAGTACAAAGAACTCGCTGCGTATGTGGAGCGCGCGAACAACCACGGGAGCCTCGGTGGTGACCGGGCCGATGTGGACTTCGCGGGCAAAGAAATACAGGCCATGGTAACCATGTTCAACTCCGGTTCTGTGCCCGACAACAGCGTGTCGGCGTTCGAAGCGCGGTTTAGGGCACTGGCCACGCGTGTGCGTAACAGCGACCCTAAGGCAGACGTCCTCGGGTACGCTACGGTAAGCAATTCGCCAAACAAAAAGATGGGGCAGATCGCCCACACCACGCCCAACACAAACTCCGGCGGTGCGTTTTCGCTCGCGTCGCTGGCCGATGCTGTCCTTGGTAATGGTAAGCGCGCAGTCCCGCTGGCCATCGGCAAGCAGCGTATGATCGCCCGGAATATACTCAACAAGTTCAAGGTAAAGCCCGAGCTGTCTGTGTTCGCAAGTCAGGCCGACATGAAGCAGCGCAACCCTGCGCTCTACAAGCGCGCTGCAGCCGCGCGCAGCCAAGGCGACTTCGACAGCGCACCGGCGGTGGGGTACTTCTTCGACAACCAAGTCATCATCTTCAGCGACCGTGTCGCTACGCGCCAGCAGCTGGAGTTCGTCGTCGCCCACGAGGTGCTGGGCCACTTTGGTATGCGGTCCGTGCTCGGTACATCCGAGTTCAACACGCTCATGGAGTCCTTCTACACCGACAGCGTGCCCTACATGAAGATCGCCGTCGACGATATGGTCGCGGCACGTGGTATCCCCCGCGCAGAAGCTGTTGAAGAATACCTCTCGGACTTCGCCGCGCGCGTGGAGATGAGTATCCTGCGTCGGTGGTGGGCCAAAGCCAAAGACGCGCTGAACAAGATCGGCTTCAAGTTCGACGACGATGTCGCGCGCTACCTTATGAACCAGAGCCGCAGGTACCTGCGCACTGGGGAGAAAGGCTCTGTGTTCAACACTGACCTAATCGCTAATACTATGCACCAGCTCGACGCAGGCACGGACCCCACTGGGGTGGGCCGCTTCAGCACTGCAGCCGAGCACGTTACTATCCGCTCAATAGGCCACACGGTGGACGACCCGGGGCGGGTCATGCCGTCCTCTATCCAAGATGCACTGGACAAGGTCACGCGCGCCGTAGAGGTACTGGGTTTCTCGCCCAAGGACCTCGCCGATAAGTGGGACTCACTCAAGCGTAACACAGTTACTCCGGCTGTCTTCCGTGGTATGCGCAACGAAGGGCTCCAAAAAGTATTCGATAATATGACGCGCACAACCAACATTGCGCGCTCTCTGGTCACACGTATGCAGACAATGCGTGACATCGCCCTCAACCCACGGGCCGAGAAGCTGGCCAAGCTCGGCATGGGCGGTAGCGGGATCAGCGTGGACGGACGCGCCAAGGCAGGGTACGTACTCAAAGCCAACCGCATGTACCACTCGCATGCCTACAAGATGCCATCCATGCGCAACCTACCCAAGCTGTTCTTGCGCAACCCTGCGACGGGCGAGCTGCAGCTTCAGGATGGTACGCTCACGAAACTCCTCGAAGGGAACAGACTGTCGCGTGGGCAGTGGGCCGCAGGTGTGCGTGTGCCTTACGACACAGATATCAAGATGACTGACGCGAAGCGCGCCGAGCTTGCGGCTGAGCGCGACGCTGCTGTTGCAGCAGCCACGACGGACCGTGCAAAGAACCGCATCACACGGGACTACAAGGCACGTATCGAGAACAACACATACACAGGGGTGGCGTACCTCGATGTGAAGCAGGAGTTCACGGACCTTGAGTGGGGCGCGTTCAACCAAGAGCTGGACTCGATGGGCACAACCGCAGTCGAGCTGCTGGAGAGTATCCTCACCAAGCACGGCCAAGAGAGATTAAACTCTTACCGCCGAGTGGCGAAGGCGCTGGACGCCGCCATGACAGATGGTGACCGCGCGCTGCTGGACCGTGTTGTCCGCCGGTACGTGGAGATACAAGACGCAAACCTGACCCTCTTTGAGGGCGGGCAAATCGACCCCTCGACCCGCGACACAGCCGCGGCTGAAAAGTTCCTCGTTCAGTTTAACGCCGCTCTGCTGGGCACTGGCCGTGACCGTATCTACGGGTTGTTTGCTCCAAACGCGGACAACAACGACATCGTAGCGTTACCCGAGAGCGAGCGGAAAGAACTTACCGACATGATCGACGGGTTCCTCACCCGCTACAATCCACCAGCGGCAGACCCTAACGCTGTCGAAAGCCTAGAAAAACGGCGCGTGGTCCAACGCGAAGTAGGACTCATCGCTGGGCAGCTCACTACAAGCCACGACGCTGAGAAGGCTGCTGTCCGCACGATCCAGACAGGCTACGTCCCTATCGTGCGCGAGGGTAAGTTCCAAGCAAACATGGTGTTCACCGGGGCAGACGGAAAAGGGTACGTGCTCGGCGAGAGCTATCGCGAGCAGGCCCCGTACATGCAGTACAAAAGCCGGACGGATGCTGATCGCGCGGCCAAGGAACTCACAACCTTGTTTGGTGACAAAGAGTTTACTGTAGAAGTGTGGGACCCAGAGGCTGCTAACGGTCGTGGCAAGCTCGTGATGAAGAAGGGCAATCTGTCAGGGGTAAGCTCGGTCACCCTTGACGCACCCACTACAGACCCGGAGATCAGCCACGACGCCGCGCTGCGGTTCATCCGGCGCTTTAACATCCCTCTGACGCCACAGAAACTGGAGGACATTGTTAAAGCCTCGACCACTAGTGGTAACCGTGCGATCCTGCGGCAGCTGAAGACTGGCTTCACACCCGGTGCACCCAACGACTTGACCAGTGCGATCTCAGCACACATCGAGTCGCGCGCAGCCACCATCGCCCGGAACAATACAAGTGTGGAACTTGATACCCTGCTCGATATCAGGGGTGAATCCGCGGAGCTGTGGACGGGCAGCAAGAAAAGGTACGACACGCTCAAGGCTGAGTACGAACGACTCAAGGCCGCGGCTAACCCGAACGACGATGCAATCAGCGTGGCGCGCCAGAAGTTCGAGCAGTACCACCGGTGGTATGTCACTGAAAATGCGCCCGCGAACGGGAATAAGTTCTACGCAGAGGCCCGGTCGATGGTGGCGTTCCGCGACCAGCAGAAGGGTGTGCTAGAGACAGACCTAGCAAACAACAAGCACATCGCGATGGTGCAGATGCTGACCTCTGTGAGCTACCTCGGCTTTATGATGGCGGGGGGTGCGCTCAACGTCGTGAGTGGATTTGTCAACTCGCCCGCAGCACTGGCCACAACGAACCACGAGACGGGGTTTGGCGGGGGCTTTGGGGTGTACGCCGCGTATGCTGCAATGGTTCGGGCGACGAAGGTGGCCGCTGGACTGGGTGGGCAGAAGGACACAGCTAAGTATTGGCAAGACCTCACCCCCGCGCAGCTGCAAGAGATGGGTATCTCGGCTGAGGCGCGAGACTTCGTAGCCCTCGGTATTGACAGTGGCATCCTCCAAGCTGCCCAGACCAACTCTCTTATGGGCTCGGCGCGTGGGCGTATCACATCCGGTGGCGCACAGAAGTTCCTGATGGTGTACATGGCCCCGTTCAACTGGACAGAACAAGTTGGGCGTAGAACCACGGCGCTGGCAAGTTTCGAGCTTATGTTCCAGCGGCACCTAGCCGCCGGTAAGTCACGAGCAGAAGCCGCTGAGGCTGCCTCCGCGTTCTCCACTCAGATGGTTCTGACTACGCTTGGGGGGTACACCGCCATAGACAGGCCAGCGCTGTTCCGCGGCGGCCCGCTACAGTTTGCGTTTATGTTCCAGATGTTTACGGTAAACACTGCGGCACTCATCGCCAATCTGCCGCGCTCTGGGCAGGTGCTGCTGCTAGGGTCACTGCTACTGCTCAGCGGTTTGCGCGGTGTGCCCTACGCCGAAGACATCGAGGACCTCGTCAACACCCTCGCGCAGAAGTTTGGTATACCCATGCCCAGCATCCGTGACTCTATCCGCCGTACAGGGGACGAGCTGCTCCCCGGCTTGGGGGAGATAATTGTGAGCGGTGGGCTCAACCGGCTCATTCCGTACGACGCTGGCGTGCGTTTCTCCAATGGTAATATCATACCGGGTACGGGTATTGGCCTCGCTGGAGCAGATGTGTCACGCGAGCTTATCTCGATTGGCGGACCGATGGCGTCGTGGATACAACAGATGGTGGGTACTGCGGGCAACGTGGCCAACATCCTGCCCGGCGGGAAAGCCTTCTCCCTTGAGTCGACACTGCGGGAGTCGCCGGTCGCGTTCGTGCGTGCCGTATCGGACGCGTTCGCCTTCGAGAAGCACGGAGCCATCGTGGACAAACGCGGGTATGTAGTATCTGAAGACTACAATGCAGCCATAGGTCTGGGGCGGATACTTGGTCTCCAGCCGAGCGCAGCATCTGCAATGTACGGAGCTATCCGTGAGGCCAAGCTCATCACCGAGTACCAGAAGTCTATGTCTGTGTACTACCGCGACCGCATCGTAGCCGCCACAGTGGCTGGCGATAACGCCAAGGTGCAGGCGCTATATGCAGAGGCCCGAGAGTGGAATGAGTCCGCCGAGGGGACAGGGCTGGAGGTTGTCAACCTTAGGTCCCGCGTCCGCAGCGCCTTGAGATCGCAGCGTCTAGGTGCCAGTGAGCGGTTCCTGAACACCACGCCGCTATCCTCAAGGAGTGCGGCGCAGAAGATCGTGGATGCCTACATTGCAGAGTGACTATAAGTCACTCTGCATGAGCTTCGAGAACACAGCGTCTTCCTGTGCGTGATGCAACCCTTCGAGGATTGAGTTCATGCGCGGGTGGTTCAGGTTGATCCCGACGACGTAGCACTGTGGCATGGAGAGCGACGTGTTCTTGGCGAGTGATGCCTTCTTTGATCTCGGTGTCGCGTCGGCTCCATCTGTGACCAGCTGCTCGACAAACTCCCGCGGGTTCCCGCCCTTCTCTGCAAACCATTTGCGGAAGTTCGAGCGTTCCAGCAGCATCACACCACCGACAAGATCGGTCGAACCGTGCACCCGCTGACCGTCGACGCGGACGCGGATAGAACCCTTAGGCATCAGCTCGTACACTGGCTGCGGTGTCTTGCCCGCCTCGTGGTATACGACGATGGTCTCACGTAGGTGCTCGTTGATGTACTCAGCCAGCAGATCGAAGTGGTCCAGTGCGTTGTCCTGCACAGCTTCGCGCATGGAGTCCAGCTGTATGATTACCCAGTTGGTACACTCGACGGGTTCGTAGTCGATGATGCCCCACTCATGGGCCAGCCGCAGGCACAGCTCTGTCAGTACAACAGCGATCTCCCAGTACCGCTCGACACCGTCGAACTTCACACCGTACCGTGCCTCGAACTCATCCAGTGCGCTTGCGATCATAGCCCGCAGGCCCTGCTCGCCGATCTCCATGATCCGGTGCAGGAACATGCGCCCCGCCCACCCGAAGTTCTCAGTGAACAGGCGGTGTATCTTGCGGCCGAAGTCCGTGCCGTCGCCGAACAGCGGTGACTTGTTGACCCGTAGTTCCAGCAGGCGCGCGAGCTGCGCGTCCGTCTCATGCCCTGTGGATATCAGCTTGCTGGTAATCGGTCTGTTGGTAGACAGTGTCGAGAACAGGGCCCACTCACGTGGCGCCTTCTCCTCTGCGGTGCGGGACAGGCGTGCCTTGTCGCGACCTTGGCTCACCCAGTACAGGTAATCGCCGACATCTTTGTCGGACATCTGCGTGGCTTCGTCCACCGTCATGGGCAGGTGGGCGTATGTACCAAACCTGTTGAACAGAGAGTTCGCGGTGAACTTGGACTGGAAGTGCAGCTTCTCTGGGTCGCCCCATACTGATTGCTGCATCAGCTGCGCCAGTGACTTACCGCTACCGGATGGGCCATAGAACGACACGGTCGTACCCTTGAGCCCTGTGAACTGCATGAGGATCGAAGCGAACCCGATGCCTATGGAGAACTGGTGAGCGTTGAGCTTGCCCTTGCGCAGCAGACTGGTGCCTGCCTTCCACGTGGCGAAGTTGCCCTTCGTGGTGTACATGTCGCTGCCCGCGCGCGTGCTGCGGGAGGATAGGCGGATCGTCTCTGTGGTCACGACGCCGTTGGCACTGCGGCGGAACAGGTCGTCGCCGAGGACAAACACTTCGTTGTCTTCCTTCCAACCCATGGTCGAGTATAGGTTAGTGACTGTCCGCACCTTGCGCAGCTCGTTGATGTAAGCACGTAGCATGATCTGAAAGTACTCCGTTTGCCGCTTGGTCTCGAGCATGATGCCTTGGTCAGCAACAGCACCGACGAACTCGCGGTAGGAACCGTCGGCCAGATAGGCAAGCCGCAGCGTAAGGACGAGCCAGCCCACATGCGGGCGCTCCCACATGAACTGCGCCACCTCGTAGCCCAGCGCCTCGTCGTACCCATAGCTCAAAGGGTACAGGTCAAAGTTGCATATAGATACTTCCGCCCCGTCTATGACCGCCATCATCCCCTTGGATGTCCGCTTGAACGGTTTAGGTACCTCGATGTCAGTGATGACTTCGGCGGGCGCGGTCGCGCTGGTGTCCACCTCTTTATGCCGCACACCCAGTCGCGCTGGGCTGCCTATCCTACCAGCATGGACACAACCCTTACACCCAGCAGGGCGCTCGGACTCCAGCTTGGCACAAGTAGTGGGTCCTGTAGCCTGTGCCTGCCACTGCTGCGTCTTACGTACCGTGTCTGACTCAGAGTAACTCGGGTGGTGCTCGCTCCACAGCTTAGCTGTGCCCTCAGGGTCCTCGCAGAACGCAGCCACACCCAGCACGGCGTACCACATAGGCTCGGAAACCTTGTCTTGGTTCTCCGTGGCCCACTTCATCTGCGCGCAGTTGGATACCACTAGGCTACCGATAGCCGGCGGCATGTCTGTCTTGACTGCAAGGCTGTCCAGCAGTCCGTTGTTCTTGGGCTTCACGGGGGTGTTCGAAGCATTGTAGTAGTACGCCAGCGCCTTGCGCATCGCATCCACTGTGGTGTCGCCGCCGTCGAGGATTACACGCACCAGCTTGGGTGCAGTCGGGTCCTTGTAGTTATGGGTTCCGACAGGGCGCAGCACCAGCGCGGCGTCTGCCGTCTTGGTCGTGTCGATGTCGAAGCCACGGGCCTTGGCCGCGTCCTTCAGCGCACGTGCGAGCGGTGTCCACTCATCACGGTCGAGGTCACGGTCGAGTACCCAGTAGGTGTGGAGCCCATAACCCGAGCGCACGATCAATGGCTTGGGTAAACCCGCCTCTGTCACGAACGTGCCGAGAGCTTGTAGCCCCTCTTTCCACGTGGGAAACGGCTTGTCTGGACCACAGTCTACGTCAATGGTGAGCACGCGGATCGCATGCACGTTCACCTGCTTGCGGCTGCTGTCATCCTTGAAACTAGAAATCGCGAAGTAAGTGTCCTGCCCACGCTGGTCTCTGTCTAGTACTGCTACGGCCAAGTCGTTGATCGTATCATAGAACCGCTGCGCGCGACCCCATGAGCAGTACTTTCCCCCTGTTGGCAGAACACGCTGGAGGAAGTCCAACGTATCCATGTGTCACGCCTTGCTCTGATAAAGAGGGGAGGGTTTATCCCTCCCCGTTTTGGTACCCTACTCGACTGTGCCTAAAATCTCAAGCAGAGAGCGCAGCCTGTCGTTGCTGTGTTGGAACTTGGCCCCTTCGGGGGGCCAAGAGCCGTCTTTCAGAAGGGGCAGGAGCTGCCGCAGCAGGTCCCGAACGCGCTTATCGTTGCGCTCCCGTAGTGCCCCGCCCTCCACCCACTTGTAGTAGGTGACGCGGCTTACGTCGAGCAGCTGGCACATATCCTTGATCGTAAGGCCCATGCGCTCGCGGACTAGCTCCACCTTCTCAAAATCGAGAGGTGTATTAGTCATCGTCGTCTCCTACCAGAGCGGCGATCTCGTCTGCCAAGCTGTACACTTCGTCGTCCACCACGGTGGCCGCCTTGGGCTCAGACTTGGGCTTTGCTGCTGCCTTGGGTGCTTCAGCAGGGGCTGCCTTGGCTGCGCCAAACCCACGCTTGGGTGCTTCGGCAGCGGCGGGCGCTGCGACTTCTTCCTCGATCTCAGGCTCAGGCTTCGCTACCTTGACCGCGGCCTTGCGGGGCGTCGACGGGGCGGCGGCCGCCGCAGGCTGCTTCTCGCCTGTGATATCCAGCACGCTTTCGGCACCGAACAGCGGCTCGACCGCAGCGTAGGTATCCTCGTCCAAGAAACCACCGAAGCCGAACTTCAGCTTGGGGAACGACGCGTCGGTGTCGAAACCGATCTTGGTCTTGACCACCTCGGCGGGGATGCCACGTACTGACAACTCCTTGTGGTAAGAGTTCAGGCCCTTGAGCGCGGCAGGTGTTACCTGCAGCAGATAGACTGGACCCTCTGGATCGTCAGCCGCGACAACAGCCAACCGCTTCTGGTCAGTGCATGCCTTGAGCTGCTGCCCTTGCGGTCCTGTCTTGGAGCCCCACGCATTGTGTGGGCACGATGCACACACGTCGTTCTGTGGACCCTCGCTCTCAGGGTGCGGGCGCACACCGTCTAGCGAGAAGCAGTCGGGTGCACTGGGCTCAGCGTCCTTGTCCCACGCCTTGGCGTAGAAGGTCTTGGATAGCTTGGGGTTGGCACCCACGATCACCACGTCCAGAGAGGTGGTGTCCAGTACGGTCTCGGTACCATCTTCGATGATCCGGAACCGTGCACCCTTGATCGAGATGCGCGGGAACGACTGGCCACTGGAGATACCAGAGGCAATGCTCTGCGACAGGGCAGAGGGTTGGCCCACCTTGGCGGCAAGGTGCGCGGGGATTTGTACGTTTACGGGGATGATATTGCTCATAGGGTCCTCCTTAACGAGCTGTCGGTTTACGGACGTTGATGTCCAGCTTGGTGCCATAAGTCACACCCGGCGGGACTTCGTTGGTAGCTTCGAGATGGGCGCGGACAGCGGTCTTGCTGATGCGCTTCTCGAGCATTTCAAAGGCTTCTTCCCTGCGGATGAAGTCCAGTACTGCGTCCCAGTCGGCGACATTGGCGTAGTCGGTGGTGGTCAAGAACGCTGTGCCGTGATCGGTCTTGAAGGACGTGACGCCGTCAGCGTCAGCCTTGGCCTTGAGCCACGCCTCGATCTTGAGCATCTTCTCCTTGACGGTAGCCACCTTGTCCTTGGCTTCCGCCTCGATCACTTCCTTCTGGGTTCGTAATTTCATGTACGTCTTGATGACGCTGTCGACTGTCACGGTCATGTTCTCACTCCGTTGCTTGTTGTATCAGGTCAAGAAGCAGGCCCTGTAGTTTCTGTTTGCTCGACAGCCTTTGGTACATTTTGTACTCAAGGTCGGTGGCCTCTATGTGGACCACGTTACTGACGTGCCGCTTCCCGATGCGCTCTACCCGCCCGTTGGCCTGAACGTATTGCTCATTGCTGGTGATGGGGCCGTACCATACCACGGTCGAAGCCGAGGTCAGGGTCAGGCCATGGGCCATCGTCGCAGGGTGAGCGATCAGGATACGCGGGTCCTTACTGTTCTGGAAGTCGTGGAATATCTGGTTGCGCTTGTTGGGTGACACCGCACCGTTTACAACGGCTGTGGTCCAGCGCTTAGACAGCTCACGCTCCAGCATGTTCAGCGCCCCTGTCAGGGGCACGAACACGATAACTTTCTCTCCGGCTTCTTCAATCACCTCCTTCACTGCGTTCACCCGTGGTGAACAGTCAATCTCAAAGTCCTGCCCGTCGTCGGTGTAGGCCACACCACAGGCAATCTGCACCAGCTTCTGCACCTTCACAGCCTCGTTCACTGCGCTGATGGTTCCGTCGCCGGACTCCATCTCGATGACAAGGCGGCGCATCATAGTCTGGTAATGCTTCTTCTGCTCAACTGTCAGCTCCACCTTGCGCGTCTGGGTGATCGTGTCAGGCAGATCGAAGCACTCGTCCCGTGTGTAACGGATCGCTGGCTGCAATATGTTCTTCACAATCTCCACGCTCTCCGGCCGTGGTACAAACTTCCACTGGCCGATCTTCATCATCACCTGCTCGCGGAACGCCGTGAATGTGCGCGGTGCGTACGGGCTCTCCACCAGCTGGGACAGGGTCCACGCGTCAGTGGGGTCGTTGGGCGTAGGCGTGCCAGTCATCAGCCACAGCCGCGTGTCTGGGTTCTTGTTCATCCACTTCTTGAAGTGCTTGTACCGGCTGGTCGATGGGTTGCGTAGCACCGCTGCCTCGTCAACGATGACGAGATCGAACTTACCAATGACATCCTCTGCGATGATGTTGAACCCATCGTGGTTGATGATGTAGAAGTCGGCCTCGGTGTTGAGCAGCTTCTTGCGGCGCGCAGCGGTACCGTGCAGCACCACGTGCTTGCGGTGGTAGAAGCCCTTGAATACAGCGTCACCCCACACCCGCTCCAGAGTAGACAAAGGAGACAGGATCAACACCTTCTTCACCGCGCCGATGTTGATGAGGTAGTCGGCTGCCCACAGTGCGCTCTGGGTCTTGCCTGTACCAATCTCGTTGAGCACAAGGCAGCGGTCCTGCATCGTCAGGAACGACGCCGTCATCTGCTGGTGTTCGTATGGTGTGAACTGGCCGGGCCAGTCGTAGTAGTGCAGGATCGGGGACGGTGCCTTGATACCCAGTGCGCGCAGTTGCTTTACAGCAGCCAGCTTGTGAGGGACGACGACAATGTCATTCCCGCGCACCGTCATCGCCTTGGCCGACGGTACTACCGCCAGCACTTGGGCTGGGTTCTTGAGCTTTAGCGCCAGCGCTTTTGCCTTGGGGATTACGAGCACGGATATACTCCCTTACCGTCTCAATGGTTTCGTCGTCGTAGGCGACAAAGCACTTGCCACCCGCCTTCTCTATGTCCCGCATGCACTTGATCTGCAGTGCCGTGGGCTTCTTGGTCTTGTCTGCCTTACACTCGATACCTACGAAGTGTCCGTTCACGCAAGCGACCCTGTCAGGTATGCCTGCTACACCGAACGGACCAGCCTGTGGACTGTAGAACCAGACCCCTTCAGCCTTGAGTACTTTGTCAAGTTTACTCTTGATCCGCCCCTCAGGTGTTGCAGCCATACCTATCTCCTCGTGTATACTATGTCAACTTCTATTTTGCAAACTCGCAGAAACTTTTGCATGGGCACCAGCCGCACAGCCCGCTTGGCTTGGCTGGCCAGTTGTTATGCTCGGCCGAACCCTCGATCCGTTTGATCTTGGACAGGATGCGTTGCCAGATGTTGGGCATGTCCTCGCGGGTGTAAGTCTCGTGATCCATCTTCATCTCTTTAAGCCACACGAACGTGGTCTTGACGCGCTGGACCTCAGGGTAATGCTTGAACACCTGCACCGCGAACAGCTCCAGCTGGTCGAAGTCGGGGCGTCGCTTGCCTGTCTTCCAGTCGAACATGATAGCCTCTGGCCCCTTGCGCACAAGCACGTCGATCTTAGAGCGCAGCCACGCGTCGGGGTCCCACCAGCCCGTGGGCTTGAGGCTATCGTTGAGCGTCATCTCCTCCTCGACCGTGAGCACACCGCCTGTCGCCAGTCTCTCGATGCTGGCGCACAGCGCCTCGTACCGTGACGCCTCTTGGTTCAGGGTCGCCGCGTCCTCACCCAGCCTTAGCTCCAACGACTTATGCACACGCTCACCATAGGCAGTGACGGCGTTGCCGGGGTCGCGCACGAATTTCTCGATGCGCTGGTGGTAGTAGTTCTTCGGGCAGTTCTCATACATCTTGAGGGCTGAGTACGAATGGCTGAGCTTGGTCACTTCGCTTCTCCATAGTTGGGGCCGATGTCTGCTTCGCAGGCCACGGGCAGGTCGGGTGCCCACTTGGGCGGGGTGGACATAACGTCTACCATAAATGCTTTGCACGCGTCTGCTTCTTCTTCGTCCACCACGCAGACGATCTCGTCGTGCACCTGTAGCGCGACGGGGTAGCGCCGCCCGATCTTGGCCATCTGCTCGGACACGACGATGCGCGCAACAGCTTGTGTGATGTTCTCCACCACCTTACCGCCGTAGAGTTTCGTCCACGTCAACTCTGGGAGTTCGCTGCCCACGACACGAGCCTCGATAAACTTTCGATACACCCTTGCGTCGTTGATATACTCGAACCCATGGGCGGCACGGCGCAGGGCTGGGTATCTAAGGCGCAACCCGTTGGGGAGAACGATACCTTCGCTATCGAAAGATATAATATCGCAGAGCTCGCCGCTCGCGCCCGCCACCATCTCGCTGAGCTGGTGGTTGCACCAGTTCCAGAACGCTTGGATGCGGTGGTACTTATTTCTGTACAACGCGACGATCGTCTGCGCCTCGTTGTCGTCCACCTGTACCGTGATGAACCCAGTTGCCAGCGAGTGCTGGAACTTAGTCGGACCCATGCCGTAGCCCAGTCCGAGGACGCAGGTCTTGCCTACGTGCCGCTCGACCTTGTCGGTCTTGACGATGCGGCGCTGGTACACATCAGTGGCGAACTCAGAGTACACGTCGCGCCCCTCGCGGAAGGACTGCACGAGGTCGTCTTGTCCGGCGAGGTAGGCCACCAGTCGTGCTTCGATCTGGCTGGAGTCGCATGTCACCACGCACTTACCTGCAGGGGCCGCCAGCGCACGGCGCAGCGCACCGCCTCGCGGTAGGTTCTGTAGGTTCAGTTTGTCCCCGCCGCTAAAGCGTCCAGTGTGAGCGCCGTAGTAGTTGAGCATGATGGGGATGCGGCCCCGCTCTGCCACCTCAAGGAACCGTTGGGTACGGGTCTCCTCGATGGTGCTCTTGGTACCCAGCCGTGCTTCGACAATGGTGCGCACCGATGCCTTGGGGTGTTCGAGCAATGCCGTGAACTCTGTGTCGTTCTTGGCAAAGGCAAAGGTCTGCTTGCCAGTGGTGGGGCTGACCTTCATGGGTGGCTGTACGCCCATCGCTTGCAGCAGGCTGGCGAACTTCGGGTTGGACATGAGGAACTTCTTGGCCCGCTCCTCGCCGCCCAGTTTCTCTAGCAGCTTGGCCTTGCGCTCGTGGATAGCAGCGAGGTGGTGTTCCAGCACGTCCGTGTCCAGCTCCAGCTGAGGCTCAGTGTACATCCGAATGGTCTGGTCAATGACCAGCAGCTCCTCCTTGGGGAACTGGCGCATCAGCTTCTTGAACAGCTTGTACGTAAGCTCAACGTCTTGCACGCAGTAGTCTGCATAGGACCGCATCTGCTCTGGCGTGAAGTCTTTGCGCCGCATACCCAATGCCCGCACGACCTCGTCGCCCTTTGCACCCAGCTTGTAGTAGGTAGCCAGCGCCTTGAGGCTGCCGCCCACAGTCATCGAGTGCAGGGGCCGCGCCATGCTCAGCGTGTCGAGCCACAGCTTGGGTTTGATACCACAGTGCCAAGACAGGATCGCCCCGTCGAAGGCTGTGTTGTGGCACAGGATCGCTGCGTTGGTGTAGTCGACGGCGTTGAGGAACCCCGACGCGTCAGCGCCGGAGTACCAGTCAGTCTCAGTGTCATTGACCTTGATCCCTACACCGATGATCTCGAAGCGGGGGTCACGGATGTACGCCTCGGTCGTCAGCTTAGACAGGCTGTAGTCGCTGTCGTAATAGGTCTCGAAGTCGATGGTAATAATGTCCACGTGCTACTCCTCGGTTGCTGTGAAACTGCTGGCGTTCGCCGCCCATAGGCAGAAGGACGCGCGTGTCTGGCCGTACCTACCGAACACATCTGCCTTGGCGATACGCCCTACTTTGAACAGCCTGTTGAGTGTAGCGTTTGCTGCACTGGTGGTTATGTCGGCCTCTGCTGCGACCTCTGCTGTTGTCACGTACGCCGGTGCAGTGGTGACAACTTTGTATACCGTGCTGTCTAAGTCAGAGTCCACTGCTCTTACGATATGCGTGGCAAACCATGGAGTACGCTCCGGCTGGTGTGAGTTAGGGATCATGTCCGCAACCACTGCTTCCCCAACCGCAAGGTTGGCAGACCGTGCCACTGTAGGTGGGATGTAGACTTGTGTGCCATCGTCAATACAGGCGCCAAACGCAGAGCCTGACTCTGTGATAAAGACGCAGAATATGTTTCCAGTTTTCATTGATCCATCCTTAGAATTACTTTGCCAATTCGATAGTCTATCTTGTAATCAGGTACCCCGTCACGCAGGTCCGCTACGACGTCCATGAGTAGTTCTTCTAGTATTTCGGCACGCTCTTTCTCTGCCTCGTATCGCTCCTTGTAGTCGATGGATGATCCGACCATGCGTCGTGTCAGTGCGACCAGCTCGTCATCGGTTATTGGTTCTCGGCCCTCGGGCAATGTCCACTTAGTCAAGTTCATTTTCCTTGTCGTGCTTTTCCCGCACTACGTCCGTCAGCCACTCCGCGATGGCCTCGTATCCGTCGCGCTGGGTTTCGCCGATCAGCCAGACCTTCTCCTCTTTTGACAGCGCCATCATCATGTCGCTGATGCGCCCCTGCCTGAGACCGTTGCCCTTGACCAGATCAAGCACGGCCTGACGTGGGTTTGCCTTGGGCTTGGGTGGTAGCCAGTTGCGCTGTCGCGCTTTGAACACGGCGCTCCCGACCTGATCGTATGTGAGACCCAGCGTCTGCGCGATTTCGCGGTTGCTGTTGCCTGCCCGCCGCATGATTGCGACTTCGTTGATGTCCTGCTCGGTCATGGCCGTGCCACCGGACGCAGGAACGGGATGCCAGTGTCGCGGCAGTATGCGTCAACAGGCTGACCCCAGAGCGCTTCCAATGCTTCGACCATCGCGGGCATCTGGTCGCAGACTGCAACCGTTTTGCCCGTGATGTGGCCGACTTCCATGCTGCCGATTGCGAAGATGATTAGGTAAATGCTGGTCATTGGTTTTCTCCTTTCATAGAGTCTGCCATCTCCACAAGGCGTTGCAGGTGGTGGATGGCCTTCTCGATATCCTCTAGGCCGCCCTTGTCCCGCTCTCGTGCGAGGTAGGCGATGGCCACGCCCTTGTGGTACCCACGGTACTCGTCTGGTGTGAGCCATGCTTCCATGGCCTGCCATGGCTGGATGCCCATGTCCTTGTAGTGGTTGCCGCCAACCTGTGTGGCCAGTGTAGATGTAGTCATAGCTTTCTCCGCTGCTTCTCTAATAAATACTTCTCGTGGTGTGCCGACCCTGTCGAGCAGGCTCTGCGCAAACTGTTCAGTCACACCACAAACATCGGCGGCCTCTGCCTGCTTCTTAGATAAATCCTGCATCACAACACCCGCGCGTTGCTGGCATAGTCGACCGCGATCAGGTGCAGCGCCTGTGACTTTGCGTCGTCCAGCGCGTTGTGATGTGTGCCTGCGCGCTCCATCTTCACCTCGGGATATAGGCCCTTCACGGTGCGGTAGCACTTGTCCTTCCAGAACTCCCACATCGGCACACCGCAGCGCTTGCCAGACTCGTGCATAATCACGTTGTCGAACGTGGCCCCGTTACCCCAGACGCCTTTGAGGTTGTCGCCGTAAGAGCAGACGAACTGCATGAAGTGCCGCAGGCCTTCTTCAAGACCAACGGCATCATCTTGCCTGTCGGTCAGCGCGTCCTGCGCGATTTTGTCTTGCCCCAGCCACCACATGACAGTGGATGGGTCGATCACGGCACCGGAGCGCACAGCGCTGTGCAGGGACACCGTGCAATAAAACTCTCGGTCAATCCCTTTGGCGTCGAACGCCACGGCGCCGATGCTGACGATTGGCGCATCTGCGCGGGTGCCCATGGTTTCTAAGTCGATCATGATGTGCATTTTGGTTCTCCTTTGTTATGTCTCAGGCATAATGCCGGCCGCTTATTCAGTCTCTCCCAAGAAACTCATTGTGTCCTTGGCCCACATGCAGAACGTTCGCCAGCTTGGCCTCTGCCGCTGTCGATAAGTTGTTGTGTACAAGGTGGTACCATACGCGGTCCTCGTCACTCTCACCCCATGGGGCAGGTGCGAGGGTCACTGATCTCTTACTCATATTACTCTCCTGTATTGTAGTTTAGTTTGTATACTATGTCAAGTTGAAAGTCGCCGTCGCGTCGCGGCAGCGATAAGTCTGTTGAGCTGGTCTTCTGTACTCAACATCAGGTCGTCGGCGTACACCAAGGGTGGCTTGGCCCCGTCGTCCGCGTCCTCCATCTCCACCCAGCACTCCTTGCACAGCCAGAACCCGGTGCGCTCGCCCCACGCCACATTCTGAGTGGGGTGTCCGGACATCTCAGGTGCGTTCTCGTAGCACCAGTCGCACCTCGCCCATATCTCAGGCAGCTTCATCTAAGTCCTCCTCATCCATGTCTAATTCATTAGCCTCGATGGTGTACCACACCGCCTCGTCACTGACGAGGTGGTCGTACTCAGCCTCCAGCTTGCGGTAGAGGTCTTGCATGTAGGATCGCCACTGCTCGATCACGTCCTTCTCGAAGTCATCAGCCTCGTCCTCCAGCTGCCTGTCCCATGTATCCACGATCTGTTCGTGAAACTCCGTCGGACATTCGATCAGCCGGTAGAACGTGTCGTGCTCGATGCTGAACACCATACTGTTCGCGTGACAGTACATCCCACGGCTCGTGACGTAGACGTAACCGTCTGACGCCAGCAGCTTGCGGATCATGGGGTACTGATCCTTGTGGTGATGGTCGAGGTAGGTCCGCAGGTTGTCGAATGATCCCTCGAAACCGGCCCCGTCGCCTTGCGAACAGAACCCGCTGAAGTGCATACAATCTACCCAGATACCAACCTCTCGCATGTCCTCCTTGAAGTCTGCGTACACGCAGTCCCACCACTTGTCGTACTCGACGTTAATGTATCTGTATTTCTCCAGCAGCGCGTTTCTGTGCTCTGACTTCACCATCTTCAATCCAGACATGTGCTTCTCCCTTTGCTACGTCCGATAGTACACTTTCCAAAAGTTCTATGTGCTCGTCCATCTCCTCCAGTGTTTCCGCCTGCTTATTCACAAGCAGTTGTTGGTATATGATCCAGCCGCCGCCGGCCACGAGGGCCGCCATCATCACGAGTGTGCCTATCATTCCATCTCCACGATCTCGCCGAACGGCGCGCTTGTTGCTCTGGTCGTCACCCACAGCACAGGGCAGTCAGGTGCGTCGCCGAAGTCATCACAGCATAGGTCAGTGAGAAACACGATACCAGCAGGGTCGATACCTTGCGCCTCGATGTGCTTGAACACAGGGCTGAACGCCGTACCGCCACCACCACGTGGGTTGAACTCGAAGTCACCGTCACGCTCGATGATGTCATGGGCACAGACATCGTGGCTAAAGAAGATGAAGTGTATCTTAGACGGCTTGCCGTCCTCGAATACCTGCCGACACTCCGCTGCGTACTGGTTCTTCTCAGCGTCACTGATCGAACCAGACATGTCCACGGCAAACGCCAACTCACCGAGCACCTCGCCACTGGTTGAGGGCATGTATAGTCCTTGACTCAGGAACCTGCGGTTGGGTCTGGCGAAGGTACGCTGGTCGTTCTTGGCCTTCTGCACGAACCGTTGCAGCACCTCGCGCCAGTCCACCTTGGGCTTGAGTACCTCGTCGACGAGTCGGGCCATGTTGGCGCTCAGTTTGTCCACCATCTTGGCAGCCTGTGCAGCTTGGGCCACCTTGATCTTCCACTCGGCAGCCTCTTGAGCCTGCTCGGCTTGGCCACCCTCGCCGTCCTCAAGGTCGTCGCCTGTGCCGCCGATACCGTCACTGTCACCGTCACCATCGGTGTCTGGCAACAGGTTGTATATACCATCGCTCGTACCACCGCCGTTGGTGTAGATGGTCTGGTCGAGACGGCCACCCTCGATGAACTTGCCGATGCCCTCGTCAACAAGCAGCTGGTTGATGACGTAGTCGGCGGCCTTGTTCCACTTCTTGGGGTCACGGGCACCACGTCGGTAGTTGTGCTCCAGCATGGGGTGCAGACACTCATGGGCCACAAGGAACTTGAGTTCCTCATCAGTCAGCGGCTCGATGAAGTCGGGGTTGTACAGTACCCGCTTGCCGTTGGTAGCTGCCGTAGGCACCTCGTCGCTCAGTGACATGGGCATGTTGAGTGCCACGCTGCCAATGAAGGGGTGTTCCAAGATCAGGCTGGTCTTGGCTTTGCTCAGTCGTTCCATAAGGTTCATCAGTTTTTCTCCAGTTCTTCAATTAGTCCGCACACTACGTCTATGGCCTCGTGTAAGTTGTCAATCTCGGTGACATTGCAGCCGTATAGCGGCTGCTCGGCAGCGGCCACTGCCTGCCTCAGTCTGGCCTTGACATACTCCTTATCAAAGGTGGTCATCAGGCTCCCTCCCTCTTTTTGTGTCGTTCATACCTGACCCGTATGTCGTCGGGCCACAGGTCCAGTGGCACGTCGGTCAGTTTCTTACGGGCCACCTCCTCACCATCCAGCTGGACAGCGAACTCTGTGCCTTGCCAAGGGGCGACCATCCTGCCGCTCTCGTAGACACGAACAGCCAGCTTGCCCTTGATCTGGTTGGGGTGCACACCGACCACGTTGGCCAGCATGTACGCCCGCTTGAGTTTGCGCAGCAGTTCGACCTTCTCAAGTTCTAGTTCGATCAGTCGGTCCATCTGCTCGAACAGCTTGTCAGGTAGCTTCACTTCAATCCTCCCATGAAGGCTGCCATCTTGGCAGCGATGTCGTTGGCCTCGTCGATCTTGGTCTGCCGGAACGTGGGGCTCATCACCACGCTGTCCTTACTCAGTCCGGCCAGCTTACCTTCGACCTCTTGGCGCATAGACTCGAGGTTGGGGTCGTCCATGACGTTGAGCCGTGGCAGCAGGTCACACAGGTCGGTGATGTTATCCAGTGTGCTCTCGTGGAACCGTGCCTTGGGGTCGTCCAGCTTGGCCAGACGGTCCGCCATGTGGACCACCCTGTCGTAGAGCCGCTGCCATACCTCTTGCATAGCACCAGTCGCAGCCTGCTTTACACGGGCCTCGACCTCGTCTTGGATACGGGACAGCTCAGCGTCAGCGATGTTCACTCTGAAGTCGTTGTTGGGTACAGGCATGACACCAAGGTCCATCTTGAACTTGTCGCTGATCTCGCTGGCATCGGGGTAGTCCTCGACCTTGTACGCTGAGCCAAGGAAGTGCTGTGCATCCTGCACAAGCTGCGGATACTCTGGTACAAAGCGCCGTACCAGCATCTCATACTCGCTACGTTCCTTGCGGAAGTCGGTCATAAAGGTGAGGTAGTTGGCGGTCGGTAGAATCTGGATACCCTTGACGCCCCAAGGCAAGGTGTTCTCGTAGAACTTGGTGCGGATCAGGCTGGCCTTGGACTTGATGCTGTCCAGCAGGTCACACATTGGCAGCAGGCTCTTGTGAGAGCGGACAGAACCAGAGATGGCACCCTTGTTGCGGGTGGTCTCGGTGCTGATCTCCTTGTCCAGCTTGTTGGCAGACCACGTGGAGATGTTGAGCTGCACAAGCAGTGCTCGGTCAGATAGTTGCATTATATCAGTCCTTCTTTAAGGTTGGTGCGGCTCCGGTCAGTCGGAGATACGCTTGGTAGGCCAGCACTTTGCGTGCGTATCTGCTGGCGACGAACTGGTCCCACGTGGTGGGCTCAGTGGTGAAGCCTATATTCATTGCGGCTTCTTTGCGGTACTTGACCCAGTCCCTAGCGAGACTGTCGAGTTCCGCGTCAGCGATCTGTCCACTGGCACGAAGCCAGTGGACAAACGTCGGCCTCTTGGGCTCAAAAGAGGACATCTTGGTGTGCCACTGCCCAGCGAGTAAAGGCCTGTGTCTTGGCCAGATCGGGTGTCTTGCGGACAGCATGGGAGATGCTAAGGACCGAGAACTCGGCTGGCATACGGCCGGTGTAGGTCACAACACGTTCCAAGTTGGCCTCGGTGGCACGGTCAGCCAAGGCACCGGACAAGGCGTAGAGTGTGGCCGGGTCAGTCGGTACCTCTGCCGTATCGGGGTTGACGAGAATAGCATCGGGGTTGGGCAGCTTACGGTAGATACGCACAAACCCAACAAACTCAGCCGCTGCACCCTCACCAACGGCACCCTTGAAGCACTCATACTCAGCCTCGGCTGGCACGTTGCCAAGCACTGCACTGACACCCTCGACCCATGACCGTGGTGTCGGGTTGACGTCACGCTGTGGGTCGAAGTCATGCAGCAAGTGAGGCCGGAACCGTGTGAAGGCGATGACCATGGGGTGTACGTCGTTGTCGATCATCCACTGTGTGCTGTCGTCGAGGTGTGTCTCGAACTCCAGCACTGTCTCACGGTTACGCAAGTGGCTCAAAACACGGTTGGCACCAGCCCTGTCGGACTGCCTGTTACCCGTTGACACCACCGTCCACCCATTGGCCAAGGGCTTGCCGTGTAGGGTCCGAGCCTGCTGGATGTTGGCCAGTACCTTCTGTAGGTCGGCGTTGGCTTGGTTCCGATCGTCGAACAGTAGGATACCACCGCGCTCGGTGCCGGCCTTGCCCTTGAATGGGAACCATTCGGGCAGCTTGTAGCTGAAGCTGTCGCCGGCAGCATCGGGGTAGGGTATCCCAAAGTCCTCGACCAGCATGGTCGGCATGTGCCGCTCCACGACAGGTAACCCCATAGCCTCGGCCACCTCATGGACAATGGTGGTCTTACCACCGCCCGGAGGCCCCTCGATAGCTACGGATCGACCGAGTGGAATCAGCGACTTGAGTGTGTCTTTGAGTAGTGTAGCACGCATTTGCATCTCCAATTATATGGCTGGTCTCATCAGTGACATGGGTGCCACCCATGCCAGACAGGGGGCGAACCCCCTGTTTCGACATCACCCAACCCGCTTGATCTGGTTCAAGGCGTTCTGCATCTTGCGGTGGCTGTCGAAATACTCATACATCTTGATGTCGTAGCATATATCGTACTTGTAGACAGCTTCACGGAGGCTACGCAGCTCAGCCTCCAGTGGTGCACGGTCAGAGAAGCGGGCAGCGATCTCAGCCCAACCAGTCTCACCTTGGCGGAGGCACTTGACAGCCTCACTAGGTGTCCATGAGAACGCACCGCCCCAACGGCGACCGAACCTAGCCACACCCAGTCTGACCTGTGTCTCCAACCATAGCTTGAACGTGTAGTAGTTGCTGTCCTTGAGGGCCTGCTTTCCTTCCTTGCGGTTGAAGTGCGGCACCTCGATGGGCTTGTTGCCATCGACAAGCGTCCAACCGGTCTCTGCTGGCTGGACCACGGCGAAGGACGGGGTGTTATAGTACCGACCACCCACTTCGGTGATGAGGCCCTTGTCTGACCAGTGAGTGTGTACATAGGGCCCAAGGATCGACCACATGACGCGGTTGGTCAGGATAGAGGGGTAAGGGTCGAGGACAATAGGGGACAGGTCGTAGTCACCAGCAGCTTGGTAGGTGTAGCGGATAATATCCGTGGAGTAGAGCCGGACCAGTATGTCACTGGTCGTTGGCTCCATCCGGATGGTCAGGTTGTCGTTACCACGGTTGGACAGGGGCCTTGTGTTCTGGTCTGACCGACCACGGATAGGCTTGATGGAGTTGTACTTGAGCAGTGCTGTGTTGTAGGACAGCATACGGTGGGATGGTAGCTCGATGTTTCTTCCGTACATTAGTTGATCTCCTTGGTGGGGTTGTTATCAAGCCAGCACTGTACTGTGTAGGCAGCGACAGCAAAGCGGACTACCATTACACCGGGCTTATGGTCAGGGAAGAAACCAGCAGCTTCCCAGCCAGCAGTACTAAGGGACGTGGAACCATCCCGCATATTAGCGTTGACCATGTCCCTGATATGGGCAGCACTGGACTTACCGGGGTTGATAATACGCAGCACGTCGGCGGTTGCCTCAAGGCTGTACTCGTCGATCTCGATTGTATAGTTCATAGCGTAGTCATCCTTACTTTACGAGGGAAAGCATCAGCGGTGCTGACACGTTGTTGTAGTGAATCTGTACATGAGTGTAACCATACTCAACGAGGTTACGGCGTTCGTCCACTGCCACTACCTGTCCACAGTAGGGACTGGACTTGCTAGTGATGATGAACTCACGGCCAGCAGCCCAGTCATAACCAGCATCAGACTGGTGTAGATAGGTACGACGACGAGGACGGATGGTAAGTATACGATGGGGTGTCTGTCCACTTAGGTCGGCAAGATTGACCCAAGTCACTGGTGCAGTGTCAACTTCACTGTCATCGTCGTCCATGAAGATATTATCAAACATAGTAGTTAGCTCCTGTAAAAGAGAGATTTTATACCACCGAGC
>Ga0222649_1000033_pt1 | contig 60587 bp, 78 predicted proteins | sample AntAcemetagen337_FD_179865 | JGI IMG/M metagenome (GOLD analysis project Ga0222649, IMG submission 179865) | Saline water microbial communities from Ace Lake, Antarctica - #337 | ecosystem: Environmental > Aquatic > Non-marine Saline and Alkaline > Saline | place: Antarctica: Ace Lake... | reverse complement strand
ATCATCCTGTCGAATCCGGGGAGCTCAGCTTCAGAAAGACCCTGTGTCTTTGAAGGTGCTACTGAAGGCGCAGGTGGTGCTACTGAAGGCGCAGGTGGTGCTACTGAAGGCGCAGGTGGTGCTACTAAAGGCGCAGGTGGTGCTACTAAAGGCGCAGGTGGTGCTACTAAAGGCGCAGGTGGTGCTACTAAAGGCGCAGGTGGGGCAGATGGTATTGTTGCTTGTGTCTTTGAAGACACTTCTTCTTGTATATTTGAATCGCCATCGTCTTGCATATCATCAGCTCTTCCTTCTGTCCAAGTTGCCTCAGGCATTAGTCCTGTCTTTTGGTCTGCAAAAACAGTGTCGTCTGCATTTGCATTTCTGTTGGCTTCTCCAAATGGGCCGAAGTTTACCCAAGAGTTTTGACCTCTTGTTTCACTAGTCATAGCAGCAATAGCACTTCCCGTATATAATCTAACGTGAGCTTGCCAAGCATTTTCTTCTCCCCTTGCTCTAAATCCTGCTCCCTCTAGTCCGTGTCCAAAAGCATCGTGAACCGCACGAAACAAATCGTTAGCCAATACGGGTCTCATTTCCCCATCTAGTCCTCCAAGGGGCCACATAATCCCCGTAAATTCTAATAAAGGATTACTACTTACATCAAGCTCGCTTGTGCCAAAACCAGACGTGGTAGGAAAAACTCCCATTTGTTTGTTTGCTCTTAAATCCCTTGAAGCATTGTATGGGCTTGACGCGTACTCTAAGTTGCTTGGGATATTTAAGTCCATAAACCAAAACTTATACCCCGCATCGACTAATGCTTGATATTGAGCCATTGTTTGTTTAATTAGATTTTGGTATGCTTCCTTGACTGTAGGGTCTTGAGCATTATCTTCCATTTGGATATAAGCCTCGGCTATTTTTTTAGCTCTTGCCTCGTCTACTTCAACGTATTCCCCTTGTCTTTTAAGTTCGATTCCGTTTGCTTTTGCATATGCTTCGGCAACGGCAACAAGCTGTGTGTCCGGCCCGTTAACGCCTTGTACTGATGGCGCACCTTCAAGAGGCGTAGCTCCCCTGCTCTTATCCCGTCTTCCTCCGTCTCTTGTTCCTTCGGGTCGTAACTGCTTTGTTGTTTCATTTTGTGTGTTTGTTATAGGTTGTGTATTTTCTGTTTGAATTGTTTCTAAAAGAGGAGTAATTAGCTTGTCATATTTTTCATAAATCTCGTCAAACTTAGCCTTATCTTCTACGTTAGTTATTTTGCTCTCGTCAACTTTTTCGTCTACAAGGTATTCTTCAAAGTTAGGGAAAGCTTCTCTAAGTTCAAGTTGTTCAGCTGCCCTTAAAGCCTCAATTTCATTTTCTATTTGTTTATCGAATAAGGACTCTACGGCTCTAGTTATGTCTGTTTCTATACCTGCTGCTTTGTCTGCATGGTAGGCTTCTGAAATTATATCATTTAACCCATTTTCGCCTGTGTATAATTCAGAAAATTGTTTATCAGGAATTAATGAGGCAAATACTATTTCGCCTGTACTTTCTCCAATTTCCCGTAACTTTTTAACAGTACTTTCTACATCTTGTAATGCAGGGTTTTTTTGTTTAGTAGGGCTAACCTGTTCTGCGCTTAGTGCTTGTAATTCAGCAACGGCATCCTCTCTACTCAAGGTGGTTTCCCCAATAGTTATAGTGCCATCTGTATTTTCAGGTTGGGCAATAGCTTCTTCTAACTCTGCTTTTCTTACTGACTGCTCTTCTGTTAAGGTTTCTGCTACAGTGACAATGGCATTAATCTGTTCTGCGTTTATCACTTGTAGTTCAGCAACGGCATCCTCTCTACTCAAGGTGGTTTCCCCAATAGTTATAGTGCCATCTGTATTTTCAGGTTGAGAAATAGCCTCCTCTAACTCTGCTTTTCTTACTGACTGCTCTTCTGTTAAGGTCTCTGAAATATTAGCATCTTCTTGTACTTCGCTTATTAAAGTCAACTCAGAATTTATTGAGTCTATCCGTTCTTTTTGTTTCACAACCAACTTAGGTTCCTTTCCTTCAATAAAGCTTTCTAAGTCTCTCTTTTCTTGTAGTAAATTTAAAGCCTGCTTTTTTTGATTTGAATTAAGGCCTTCTGGTAGTTCTCTAAATAATCCAACTGATTTTCTGTAATCGTTAAGTTGTTTTTTCGCTTCACCCACTGTTAAAACTCCGTCAGTGATTTTTAACTTTAACGCAGCTACAAAAGAATTTTGCATAGTTTCGTCATTTGCCATGGCTGAAAAAGCCTCAACCGTAGCATCATCCATTTTCAAAAATCCTTTCTTACTATAGGCCGCACCTACCGAAGATGGTACTCCTAATATAAAAGCTCCAACTGCTTCTTGAGCTCCTGCAAGGACAATGTCATTTATCCACTCTATAGCTGTGTCAGGAGTTTCAAACATTTCTTTTCCCTTAATCGTATTGTAAATTTCTTTTATCCCTATTGCTGAAAATTCTTGGAGAGCACCTGTCTCGGCCTCAGCAAGTCCTGCAGACCCTAAAGTCAAAAGGCCTTTGGCTATTTTACTTTCTACTTCGTTTTCTACTATTTCTGCAAAAGTTTTTCCTGCGGTTCTAGCACTTGATTTACCAAGAGCGCTTACTGTAATCCTATTAATAAGCCCCGAACTCCCTTTTATATTTCTAAGTCCAAAATTCTCTAAAACAGCACCTGTAATGCCTATAGGTAAAATAACACCTAGTTTTTCATTTTCAGAAATATTATCCATTTCAGGATTAGTATCCATTTCTTGCCTAACGCCATCAGAGATTTGAGCATACATTTGAGCTGTTCGCTGAGCCCAACCTGCAGGCCCCACACCCCCAATAACTGCAGGTAAAGACTTGGTAACGCCTAAAATTGCGCCTCCCCAAAAACCTTGTTCTTTTAATTGACCAAACTCTACAGTGGTTGCAGAACTTCCAAAAACTTCCCTGTTACCTCTTCTTATATCAGGTATTACATCCTTCTTGAATGATTTTTTAATAAAGTCATCAGTCTCGTCTTCAATATTATCTTGAAGGTCTTCCGATAATGATGATTTCCATTGAGCATACGATTGAGATTCTAAAGGAGGAGAGATTCTGAGTTTTTTAGAAATTATAATTGCACTTGCTTTTAGATTTTCTTCAGTCATTGCCATTTCGTTAGGAGCTATTTCAGTACCTACATCTATCAATACGTCAGAAAGTCCTGCGGTAATGCCTGCAAACCCATCTGCAAGAGCATTTCCTATAGCGCCTACCCATGACCCTTGCTCAGCCTTGTATGCAGTGTACTTGCCTATTGACTTTTCTAATAAAACTTCTCTATATTTTATGTTCTCTTGTTTGTTGACTAAGTCTACTCTCTGAGCCTCTAATAAGGTTTTGCCATCTATATACTCTTGACTCAAAGGGTCTAGTAAATCTAATTCTTTTTTACTAGATAAAAATCCTTTAAGCTCCGTGTTTAAAACAGTTGATTCTTTAGCTATTTTACTAATTGAAGAATCAACATCTTTTCGGGTGTTTAGTTTTTTGTTGTCATCAGTATAGGCTCTTTCAATTACATAGAGCCCCTTACTAGGAGTGTTTGTTTTTATAAATTGTTTTAAAACATTTGATTGCGCAACGGCTTTTGAATTAAAGAATGGGTCTAAAGAGATTTCTTTTTTTGTCTTTCCATCAGGGGCAGTTACAATCATTGAATCTCCTATTCCTGTTTCCTCAAAGGTAAAGCCAAGTTCTTTGAATTGGTAATTTAATTCAGGAACAACATATTCTTCGGTTTGATTTATAAGCTTAGGAGTTATAGTTGCTAACCTTTCGTTTAAGTATTTGCTTTTATTTTTGTCTATTTCTACAGAACCTGTTGCTAAAAATTCTTTTTCAAACTTTTGTTTTTTTTCTTTTAACTTGGCTTCATTTAATTTTACAGTGGTTGTTGATTCTTTAAGCTCTTCCAAAGATACTGAAAGCTTATCTTTTGCAGATTTTTTTATATTAGTGTTTCCTTCGGAAAAACTTGCTAAAAATTCTTTGTCAATATTTTTCCTGTTGTTTGTAGGTTGAGTAGCCGAAGAACCACCTGCCGAAGATAATCCCGTAGGAACTGCTTCTTTCTGTTGAGGCAATTCTGAGTCCAATGAAAACTTTTTTTTTTGAACAGGTTTTGCTATTCTTACGTCATTTACAAATTGACCAACAGGTTTTTTATTGGTAGCTTCATCTTTACTTGAAAGCCAAGTGTGCATTTTAGTTGCATAATCCTTCTCTTGAATTTTTGCTTTGAATTGGTCATAAGAATATCTTCCCTCGTAAGAAGGGTCATTCCCTTTTATCAAAGCATATAAGTCTTGTAAATATTTCTCGTCCATTTTTTATTTGTTTTATGGGGCTTTAATTCCAAATGTATTTATATAATTATCCGCTGCTTTTAAAGTAGCGGGTTTGGCCCCGTTTACATTAAATTCTTCTCCTACAGTGTCGCTTACGTGCCTTATGTTAATGTTATTAAAAAGGCTACCGGGGGTTGAGTTTAGGTTTTCAACAATAAAAAGACCCTCCCCAAACCGTTCATTTAATGACGCTTGCATTTGCTCTGCTGCAGGCCCTGAACGTTGCGCGAAAATGTTTGCCGAGGTTTTATATTGGACATAGGATTTAGGCTTTTCTTGTGCTTGGTTCGTATAGCTTTGTGTTGTATTTATGTTGAGTAAACCGTTTCCACCGTAATTTTTGGCTCGATTTACATTTACATCGCCTAAAAGTTGCACCATTGCCCTTTCAATAAATTGTTGTTCACTTAATAGTGTGTTGTCATCTGCACGAAAGCTTATTGTTTTTGGCACTTTCTTTCCGTCTACTTCCTCAAAGTACTCTATACCGTTTGGAGTCCTTTTTCCTCCTTTTATATCAGGGTTTAAGGCCATTATCGCCTGAAAAGAAGCAGCGATTTCTGCAGGGGTTCCTGAATAAATTTTACCAAGTCTCTGAATGTTTGCATCATCTTCTTTATTCTTATTGTCGGCATCTACTTTCGCTTGAGGCGGGTCATTTCTACTAAGCTGTCCTGTGCTAGTAATATCAACCTTTCTGTCGTACTTAGCTCTTAATTGGTTACGAATAAATTCGTTTGCATTTTGTTTTTGATCATCTGAAGGTAAATAAACCTCTTGCCCGTTTGGCCCAATGCCTTTTAAAATAAGACTAGAGTCTTTTTTCGCTGCTGCAGGGTCATAGGTAAGAGAATAAGCCTTACCCTCTTTATTAGTAACAACTCTGTCAACAAGAATACTTGAAATACGAATATCCGAACCTCCAATAATTGAGTCTATAATACCATTTTCTGCGTTAAGAAATGAAAACAATACACCTCTTTCTTTTTCAGTATAGTTTCTTGTTGTTATGTCATCTATCGTGGTTACATTGCCCTGTGAGAACAAACCACTTTTTCTTATAATCCCCGACTGCTCTATTCCTAAATTGTCTACAAAAGATTGCATAGGAGTGTTTATGTCTACCTTTTTTGTTCTGCCGTAAATTGCTGTATTAAGATTGTCAGCACTTTTTAAGTCCCCCGGTTTATCACTCATGGTATAGACTCTTTTGCCGTCAACTATTTTCATTTCTTTTTTAGCCGACATTACTGTTCCGTTTGGTGTAATATACATTCCTGCCGTATTCCAATTTCCAAAGGACTCAACCTCTGCAAAATTCATTCTAACTAATTCAGATAATGTATCGTCATTCATTACTTCGGTAAACATTTCTTGGTACGCTTTGTTGGCGTTGAAAGCTAAGTTGGTTCCATCGTTTATGTTTTGCCTACGAATAGTGTATTCTTGTAAGCTTAATTCGCCTGATTTTAAAAGTCTGTCGTCAATCTTTATTCTTTCTGATGCAGCAGCCGCATATCTTAATATTTCAGTTCTTGCGCCAATATTCTCTCCTTGAGGAGCTTGTGATAACTGCATTAAGGAATCACGGGTAGCTTGGTCTATTGCTGACTTTTTCTCTTGACGAACCTTATTTGTTTCTGCGAGCATATCGCTCATATCCTGTCCAACTGATGCCCAATTTACTAGGGAATCAGCATCTCTTTCCGCGTAACCAAAGAATGTGCTTGCCATTTTTTATCTTTTAGACTTTAAAATATTAAGCATAGACTCTCTCTGCTCAGCAGGTAATCCTGCTATAAATTCATCAAAAGCTTTAGGGCTCATATTTTGAACAGTCTCTAGGTCAAGATTAGTAAATCCTGAAGCAGCATCAGCACCCATGCTCCCTCCTCTTATGTTACCTATTTTTTGAAATTCGTCAGGAGTAAGACTTGAGCCTCCTAATTCACTTTGAGTTATACCTTTACCCATGAATAATGGAATCATATTTAATCCCTGTTGAGCAGTACTTACAACTGATTGGAAACCTTGATTGGTAGATGCAGTAGCAGCCTCCTGAAAGTCCCTAGCTGCAAGCTGTGCGCCTTCTGCCTCTCCAAGGTCTAATTGCACACCTATGTCCCTTAAACGTGAGTCTTCGGCTATCTGCTTGGCTTGTATGTCAAGTAGCTCTTGTCCCATTGCTGTTCTAATACCTGCTTGCGATTCGTTTTGAGCCATCTGAACCCTACCTGCTACAGCAGCAGCTCCTCTTTCACTTTCAACACCTGCATCAATAGCCTGTGCGCCTGCAGACAACATAGCATCTCTTTGTAACTCGAAAGGCTCTTTCATTATAGATAATTCATCTGTGAAATTTATCTCTAACTTTTTTCTAGCTTCAGCCAATGCCGTTACAGCGCTTGCTTCAGCTTCTCTTTGCTTTCTTCTTTGAGCACCTGCTTGCGTAAAGGACATTACTGATGAACCTGCTGATATGGCTAAGCCACCTATAGCTATTGCTGTTGCTACTCCCATTTTATAGTAATTTTATCATTTCCTTAGTGTAAGATTCTCCTTCATTGTATCCAAGGGTTTTATATACTTCAATTAAACTTGCGTTTTTTATTAAAGCGTAAGCATATTTACTGCCTGAATTTTTACTTATATTAGTCAAAGATTCAATTAACATCTGAATTGCTTCTTTTCTTTTTCCTTTTACTCTGTATTCTTTGCTTGATACAATCCAATCGACCCAAGCAACTTTTGAATTTGTCATATAGATAAACCCTGCACATATCGGTAAAGATTTATCGTAAACTATTAAGCCTCCCTTACCATCGTCAGGAAGGAAATCTTTTTTAGGGGCTTCCCAACCCCAAGACTTCCACCAATCTAAAAGTATGTCTTCATAATCATTGTCGCAAAGTGGTCTAATAGTTAAGCTCATGTAGATACAAAGATATTGAATTTAAGGGAAACTTTTCATTACATTAGTTTCAATTGTAAATAGTTCTATTTTACTGTTTAAACTGTTCTGAAGATTTATCACACAGTAGTGTCCTAAAACTCCATGAGATTCAGCAACCGAGTTCTTTATGAAGAAGAAAAAGTTTATATCGTCCGGTATCGGAGTAGTTTGAGGGATTATGATGTTATTATTTACCACCAACCTATTTATACCATTTGGATAGTCAACTATTATGTCTACAACAATTCCTCCAAAGTTTGATTGGGAGTTGCCAAAATAAACGTAATCTCCTATGCTTAGTATTGAGCCAAGAGAAACTAAAGGGCTAATGCTAAAGTTTATTTCAGCAGCACTTGTGCCTGCGCCTGTTACACTTAAGCTGTTGCCTATCCCGTTTGCGCTTCTTAATGATAGTTCGCCTATGGAATTGTTTCTTATAAACGCAAAAAATGTAGCTTCTTTTCTCTCAAACCAATCATTATCTATAAATCCTGACACCTGTATGTCTGTCTCTAATTGTACAGACCATGGTGCATCTCCCTTTATTAAAATCGTCTTAAATAATTTGTTCTCAAGAACTGCCTCGTTAAACACAGTCTGCAATGTAGTTGGTTGAAACGCCTGTAGTGGCTCTCCGACTTTAACCCACCATGGTTTGTAAAAAGTATTTCTTTCTTCGCTTGTGTTGTGGCGATATAAATCCCCACCTTTGAATGTGTAGAAGTAATTGTTCATTCCAATCATCCAATCAGGAAGATAAGAGTAGAATGAAACCCATCCTTTTACACCTTCGCTATATGATAAAGTATATTCCATAATTAAATACAATTAGTTATTGATACTACTATTCCGTTTAAAACTTTTAACGTTTTGTTTGGAGAGGCTACATTGTCTGTTAGATAATATCCATCAGCTAATGAAAACTGCCCATAAGCATCGGCAAACACATAGTCGTATAACCCCACAAAGGTATCTGAAGCTAAATGGACTTTCGCAAAATAAAACGTCTGATCTATATCTTTCATGCAACCTATATTGGTATTAGTTTGCATCTGAGAAGATGAAAATGAAGGTAGCAATGCAGGGCAGGATATATTAATATCCCATTTCGTGCTACTACAAGGCCCTAAAACTTGAATATTTATTATGTTTGGAGTACCATTTAGCTTTGGTATTACCATAATTGAATTTCCCGGTGGATCTCCTAATGAAATGTCATTAGAGTCTATTTCTATCGTTTGAGAGTCTCCTGTAAGACTAAAAGAATTACCTTCATACAAATATTCATCTACAATTACTGAGCCTCCTGATGGATACCAAGATTCGCTACAACCTGATGTAGTATTTACGTTCCCTATAATTGTAAAGTTACCGGGATTACCGCTTTGATGCACGCCATCTACAGGAGAGCTTAATTTATTGTAAACTACAGAATCATATATTGCACGGATACCGTCAGGCACATCTGAAGGGTCGAATCTTATTATTACTGCGCCCACATCTGATGAAGTGGAGCCTAAGCCTATTTCTAGTAAATAAATACCTTCCTTGTCTGAAACAGAGATTAATCCTCCACAAGGAGGTAGGCATTCTTCACAAATAGTGGCTTCTAATAGCACTCCTGATGATTGTTGCCTTACTATTGTTGAATTTGAATAAAACCCATCAGGAGCTAAGTTAACAAGATTAAAATCTAAATATACAGATACAGCAGAAGCTAAGTCTGCTGCATCTAAATAGAATGTTAAATTTATTGCCATAGTTATTTACTGATTAAGGAGTTATGCATCCACAAGATACAAATAATATTATCACTTCTTGATTTGAAGATGTTGGTGCTCCAACACTGCAAATGTCTTGTGATTGATTAGAGCCTATTGATATTTCATTGTATATTCCATTTTCATCATAAAAACCTACGACTTGTGTGTTTGCTGAGTTATTACTTATTGAATAAGTATTGTAAGAGCTAATGCATTGCTCATCACAAGCGCAACAAACATCAACGCTAGTTGTACCAAAACACAAAGATACTTCAACGCTACAAGGTTGACAAGGTTGTTGAGGCAGCAGTATTCCGTCTATCAGCTCTCGTACTATTCCATTTTCAGAATAGAACCCATTTGATGATACTTGAGTCAAATTATTGTCATCAAATATACTTGTAGCTGTTGTAAATGAAGAGTTTAAGTAATAATCTCCAAGCTGACAATTACAACAAGTGTCTATTCGTGTATCTCCAAAACAAAGGTTTGTTAATACAGAATCTCTTAAATCCCAAATTAAATAAAGGAACTCGCCATCTGCATTTGGAGGCACTATAAAATCTGCATAGTAAGAAGGAGCCAAACCTAGATTAGGCGATGCTTGCAAGGAAACAAGCAGTAAAGCTTGAATGTCAAGGTCTGTATTATTAAACAGAGTTGTTCCCCTAAAATACCTGAACTTGTCTACAAGAGGGTCAAACACAAAGTTATCAGGGGATATTACGTTTGTTGACAACCTCATTGTGCTTGACTCAGGAGGGAAGCCACCTGATCCAACAAATCCTGATACAGTATTATACCTAGATACAAGAGGAATTGTAACGCCTGTATCAAAAAGAACTAGATTAGAGAATAAAGGCCCTACGAAAGCTCCGTCATTGTATCTATATTGAGTGTGTATTGTTTCTCCTGCTTGGTAGTTATTTGTTAAAACAACCTCTACTATAGTCATAGGAGGAGAGTCCACACACCCCACAACAATAGAGATGTCCATGTCTCCACTATACTGTATAGTTATTTCAGCAAAATCAATAGACACGTTGTCTTTATCAAAAGACAAATTACCACCCAAGCCTGTAAAGCCTGAATCTGTGTTTACGCCATTGTATAGAACAGAAATGTTAACTTCTGCTCCGGGTTCTAAAGATAAAAACATCCAATTTATACCTGTCAGACCTACTACAGCACCAAGGTTTACGCAATACGTAAATGACTTTAAATCTTCGTTATTTTTAGAAAGTGTAAATGTTTGAGATATTCCGCAATTTATACACTGAGAGTTGTCAGGTAAAGACTCTTTGTTTATAGACAAAACATACTCATTCATGTAAGGGTCAAAGCCACCTAGTTTTTGAGAGTTTATAGTTTCATTGAATGAATCTCTAAAGAACGTTCTCATATTTAGCTGAGAGATTACCTGCAATTCTTGGTTTCCTGTTTCTCCACCTTTTAGTTGAATCACAACGCCACGCTTTGCATCTGTAAAAAATCGGTCTGAACCCCATTGAACATAGCTCTCAGGATTAAAGCTAATACCATACTTCTCAGGACGAGCTATTTGTGTTCCCAAAACTTCAGGAGTAGCTGTTATTACACCTCCTGCACTTGAATCAGATAGTAAATTTTTACCTGACAAAACATAAGATATTTTGTCCTCTTGAAGAACAAGGATGTCTGTGCTTCTTCCATCTAATAAGGATATAGGGCCAAAAGATATTTCGCAATGCTTAAAGTTCAATAAACCTGAGTTAAATTGGTTTAGCCTATTTATGTTAGACTCGCCATTGTATATACCACTATATGTGATGTCAGAGAACCTGTGCGCTTCTTTATAGTCTTGTTCAGCAACAGCAGTTACCCTTTCTCCAAAAGTAAATGACCTACCAACAATTGAGTCTCTTATTTTATAGCTCTCTACTCCATTACCAAATGAGTAGCAGTTAAAAAATCCTGTATCTACTATGGCAGGCTCTCCATTTATTATATCTTGGTTTTGGACATTACCTCCATGATTCCCCTCGCTGTCTATGGGGAAAGATAGTTCATTTTCAAAAAACACATCAGGCAAAGCATCTAATGGTTCCGTCTCAAGAACAACTAAGCTATCTGCTCTAAAAACAGTAATAGTCGCAGCTACGTAAATGCTTCTTGAGTATTTAAAGTTACCTCCTCTACAACTGTTTGTGGTTGTAAGTCTAAGTGAGAGTGCGTTTGTGTTTAAATCCCTGAAAAAACTAAAATAAATATTACTAGGCTCAGGAGCAGGAGTAGCATCAAGTCCGGGGACAAACACATTTACCTGATTACCACCTTTATCTATACCTGTATTTATAGTTAGTTTAATATTGTCTCCTACAAACCAATCATACATATTTTCATATTCGGCAGTAGATATATAAGTTTTTTCTAGTAAATATCCTCTTTTTTCACAAAGTTTCCCTGTTCCTGCTCTGTTCCAATCAATACTTAGCTGTATTCTGCTTCCTGCAGGCACAGTATAATCTATAAACATCCCGGGGTCTAATGGGTTAGGAACATTCATAGGGTAAAATAATATAGTAGACTGCCCGCTTGACCCAACTCTTCTTCTTTGACCGGGAGCTATAATAGAGTTTTCTTCTCTTGTTAAATTAAAATTGTTTGGGTTTAATTTTATGTATAGTCCTGCAGGTATATCTAAATAAGTAGTCGGAGTTCCCTCTAGTGGTATTTCAATAAAGTTTGACGGCTGAGATACTTTTTCAAGAACTGTAGTTCGTACACAATTTAAAGTAGGGCCTTGACTATCTGATTTTACAATTAGTCTATCGCCTTCTTCAACTTTCCTCATGTTTTCTCCTTCAAGAAAAAGCCAAGCCTCGTTTGTTTCAGGATTTATAAAAAATAAATTGCTGTAAATGGTTTCGTATCGCTCTTCGTCAGGTTTTATTACAAATCGGTATCTTTTTGCCCATCTTGGAGCTCTTTGAGTAACAGGTATATTGACCCTTATACTGTTCTTATTTATAGAAAAACCGCAAGGTACATACTCTGCGTTATATGCGCTTACAAGAGCTGTGGTCGCCCTGTTAAAGCCGTCCATGTACACAATACCTACTTCGTAACCTCTATTGCTATGTAAACTTCTTGGATTTGCAATTTCTTGAAATAAGGCACTTACGAAAATTGCTTCGTAGTATTCATAAGCAATTTTTGTTGGTAAAGCTATGTCGTCAACATAAGCCATTGCTAGTAGTTGAAACCCTAAAACACTACTTGATGGAGTTGTTATTATTTTTATAGGCTGTAAGTTTGTATTTAAGCCACTTATGCCGCTTTCGTATTTTGTAAAATTATTTGGGGAACCACCTAGAGTATTAGGTAACTGACAATTAAATGAATCTGTAAATGTGTTGCCATTACAAGATGTGTCCTGACCTAAAACTGTCGTAGAGACAGGCAGTATATTTGAAGGTGTTCCAATTGCATTTATAAACTCAGGACTTGTTGCCATTTCATAGACAGAAGAATAGCTCGTGGTTAGTAAAAAACTAAATGACAAATTAATATCTTCTGATACTTCATCAGGAGAAGGAGTGTATCCTGTCCACTGCTTATGAGATATCTGTAAGTCTATTGATATTAAAGAACCTTCATTTAGTTCTATTCCTGTAAAATCAACTGTAAAAACAGAATCAGACACGCTAAGCCCAATCGCAGTAGGGTCTATATTGTAGATACCATTTTGAGTAGTGTCAGTAAGAACATTGTTGCCAATATCTTCTGCAATTAAAGATGTTTCGTATTCAATTTTTACAGGATTTCCTAATTTGTCAATTAAATCATATCCCTCAACGTAATTCCCATACATAAGCCTGTTTCCCATAATGGTTTGGGCTTTAGCAAGCAATGGAACATTGTCAAACAATCTTAATATTTCAGCATCATTTAAAACGGTAAATATCTTACTATTGTTAAAAGTAAATTCATATAGTGCGTTATTTGCAAGTCCTAAATCTGTTTTGTCTAATTTTTCAATTACCTTAATGATGTTGTTTTCGCTTTGCTTAAAAAGCAAGTCAATACCAACGACAAGATGCCCGCCTGAATTGTACTCAACTATTACAGAATTAGTAAAATTAGTCATGCCTTCATTTAGCATACTTGTTGGGCTAAACTCAAAAGGATTTGGAACAAATGCAGGAGCAGACCACTGTGAAGTAGCAGAGTACTCTCCATCGGCATACCTGTATCTGTAGGCAAAACATATAAACCTTGTTTCTAAAAAATTCTCTTGACCACTTGTTGTTATTGGACGTATGGTTGGAGACTCTATTGGAGGTCTTTTTATCACTAAAATTGACTCAGGATCTAACTCGTCTACATTTAAAACAGGGTTAGGGTAGTTTGAGTTTATATTTATAAATCTTGGCTCATTGTAATTGTCTGTAAAAAACAATAAGTCTTGAATTATATTAACCCCTGTAATTAAGTATTTAGGGTTAAAGTTTAATGTAGTATTTATATTCCCTCCATCATTTATAGATATAATATGGTAGGTTAGAATCGTGGTTAAAACGTTGAATGAAGCTATTAAATCAAGCTTATTAGTTACGCCAACAGAGAAAGTAGGGTCGTGAACAAACCAATATAGGGTTTCGTTTGCACTATCTTCAATGGCTCCTATACATCTTGCATTTGGGCTTAGAGGAGTTCCGTCTATGTAAGCCAAGCTTGTAAGGGGTGTGTTACCTTTTGTGTTTTCAATAACCCCAACTTCTGCATTTTCCGTTGAGCCCATTCTGACATTCATAGCATCAACGTACTCTCCTTCAGGAAGTACTCGTTCATCTATGACTTTATTCATACGCCCCATTAGGAAATTCCTGCTGATATTTGCCATACTATTTTATTATTTTATCCATACCTCTTAGATTCATTAAGAGTCTTCCCGGATGTATGTTGCTTATTCGTATTTTTGCGTTTGCTAACAAGGCTCTTCTATCTTTTTTAGCCCTAGTAACAATGTATTCTTGAACTCCAAGTTTTGCGTTTAATATCTCATACTTTATAGCTGAATAAATGTATTGTTCAAACAATTTATTTACAGTTATACGTGAGTTATCTCCTCCCTCCATTCCGTCAGAAATATACTCAACTATGCACATTTCTCCTGACATACTTGAGTCAAAATTTATAACACCTGCTTTATTGTCTATTTTAAAAGTAGGGTTGAAATTTGCAGTCTCTGTATTGAGCCCAAATGCAGTGCCTATATGATAATCAAAATACCACATCCCTTCAAAATTGTAACCTTCAGACCCATGAAATTGATTTGATTGGTTTAAATAGATACTTTTTTTTGTCTTAGTAAGTCTTTCAAAATCAATGTCTGAATACTCCGGACGAAGTACATTGCCTGCTTGGTCAAACAATATGTTTCCAACGTTGTCTTGCAGATAGGCATTAGATGAGATAATTTGAATATTCTCAGTCAAAGGTCTTAAAAAACCATCTTTGTATAATGATATTCTAACCCAATTCACATAGTCAGAAGGAAGCACAAATCGCAATGAATCAGAGACGTTTAGCTCCAATACCTTAACTTCCTTAAACGCATCGTAATTAAGCTCTTGTATCGCTCTCTTTGCGTGAAATAAAACCTTGTATTTTTCCTCATTATTTATTAATGAGTGATTGCCCGAATACATGAGCAAAAAGTTAGTTACAACGTCTTCTAAGCTAACATATTGGTATGACCCCCACATTTCATCTTGCGGTTGGTTTCCATTATTTTCATAATACTGATATTGAGATATATAAGCCATTTAATACGTTTTTATTATTGTTGGATGCTAAATGTAGGTTGTTCTCTTTGCTGTTGGGCTAGACCAAAATTAGTAACCTCAGGCTCCCTAATGCTTATACCACAATACTCAAGTATCTTTGTAACTAACTTATAGCCATCCTCGTTAGGGAGCTCAAAGTCCTGATAATCAGCTTGTGATTGGTCGAACATAGGCTCTCCCGTGATTAAATCAACGTAAGTCCATTTAGGAGATTTAGGATGCCTAAAATACACAGCCTGAACTTGTCCTTTGTTATTTATAGTAGACGGAGAAATCTTTATTTTTTCGCCTTCCAAGGTATATGCAGGATAAATATTAGATGGTCTAGTAAGAAGTGAGTTGTTTAACAGTGTTATTCTTCCCACACTGACTTTTTCAGCTTCTTTTACTACTGAAGAAAATACCTTGTAATTTTGAGGAGAAACAGTGAATATGTCAGAGTCTAATGTTATCTGAGTGTTTGATATCACATTTATGACATTTGCTACGGCTCCTGTCGTAATATTGGTAACAATGTCGTCTTGTTTTATGCCGTCTGATATAAATGATGCACTAGAATCGACTAGCAAAGAAGGGGTTATTCCGGTAGAAACTCCTGAAGCTAGTATGTTAGGATAACACAATAATTTAAGCAAATAATAAGAATCATTGCCCACGGTTATTAATGTAGGTATAGAAAAAGAACGAGCATCTATTTTCGCCAAGTAATCAGTAACCAAAAACGTTTCTAGTGTTTCAGCAATTGGGCTTTCAATATCAGCATAATCAGTGCCTGATATTCTTGAATTTTCAAAATTTATTACTTTATTGTAACTGCTATAGTACTCCTCATATATTTCCATTTGTGCATTTGATGCAAACAAATTAAAATCTGATGGAGAAATATATCCGTAATTGTTTTTATTTAATATAGATAGAACCGCATTTCTGACCTCGTTTATCATTTTAGATATTTTTACAAATATAATAAAAAAAGCACAGATTAATTCCGTGCTTTTTTGTAGTAACTATATCGAATAAGGTTTAATTTATTCAAGAAGATTAGACTCTAACATCTTTAAAGAGTCAATCCCGTCATCGCTTGAAAGATAACCTCCTGCTATATCGTAAGGGTTTTCTCCGAAGGGTACTGAAACCATCTTCTTTTTGTTAGTAGCGGTATTGAACCAAATCTCTTTGTTGTTATTTCTAAGGGATAATAAGCCCTCTTCAAATAACCTTTTTATTTTATCTTGAAACTGAAGCTCAGGGTCATTTAAAATATTAAGAAATCCTTTAGGGTCGTTTTTAGCGAACACTAATATATCTCTTCTTAATTCTGAAGTAGATGTTGTTGATGGGTCTTTCCCAAACATTACTCTAGTAAGAGTTTCAATCTGTTCTACAGAAAGTTTTCGTGCTTCAATTAAAGCATCAATCTCCATATCTAAGTCAGCGACTTGTACATGAGCTTCTTTTTCTCTGTCTATTTCTGAAAATATGTTTCCGTTTAAAGGATGGTAATGCAGAAAAGCTTGTAAAGAAGGGTTTGTTCTAGGAACAGTTAAAAAACCATCTTCAAAAATGATTGGCTCAAGAATGGCATTGCCGTCTTGCTCATCTTCAAATGGGGATTTTTGATTTATCGCATATCTAAGTGCGCGATTTTCATTCTTTTTTTCATCATACCACATCAAAGGGAACTTTGGATGGTTTCTTGATGATAATGTGTAAGAAAGTGGACTACCTATAAGTAGCTTGTAGACTTTACTTGTGGCCGTAGCGGTTTTTGTTGTTGACATTTTATAATAATTTAATTTGATTCAATTCGTTAAAAAATAAAAAGAGTGTCTTTGAAGACACTCTTTCCATTCTTATTAAATACTATCCAAAACGGAATAATACAAAGTTGTTTGCACCTAGAGTACACACACAACGCTCAGACAAGAAGTTTACCTCCATTGCATCTAAGTCAGAAGTTTGAGCTCCACCGGCAGAACCTGTAATCCACGTTTTGTATCTACGGTCTTCAGCTTCTGAAGCACGGTATCTTACGTGTAAGAAAGGTCTCTTTGCATTTTTACCCATGATTTGATCGTAAACAGATGTAGAACCTGCAGGAACTAAAAGACCTGTGATTGTACCTGCAGCAGTTGCAGCAGTTTGGTTTAGACCACCACGCATTGTTGGGTCGTTTAGGTATTTCCAATCAGACTTGTAGAAGTCATAACCTCTACGGAATCCTGTAAATCCTAAGTTCAGAGCCATGTCAACATCGTTGTCAAACAAACCAAAAGATGCAGACTGAGCCACACCACCTGAAGTGTATCCGTTTAATGTTGCTAACATATTGTCGATGTCAAAAGACAATCCACGGTTAACAAAAATAACGTTCTCCTCAATAGCGCCTTGCTTGTCCAAACGAGAAACGATAGAGTCCCACTCGGTTAGAGATGTTGGTGTACCACCTCCCCAAACGTTTCCTCTGTCATTCACAACATAAAAGATTCCTTCAGAACCCATCATGCCTGCTGTTTTTGCGCCTGAGCCTGTAGCAGCAGGAACCGCTTCAATCATTGAGGTCTCTAAGTAGTCCTCAAATCTTAAACGAGTCTCGTGCTCTGACTTTAAGTACCAAAGGTATCCTGTAGCACCGTTTTCAGTAGTTACTTCAACCCAACCTATTTGAGCCATGTCAGAACCGTTTACAGCGTACTTGTCCTTGATGATAATAGGATTGTTAGAGTAGAAGTCATCTTCAGCCTCTAAAGAACCAACCATTCCGTTTGTTCCTTTTTTAAATTCAGAACCGTATATAAATACGGTACATACAGCAGCAGCAGCAAAAGTCTGACCGCCTGCCTCGTAGTAAGCTACTGTGAAAGTAGTTGCCGAAGGAACTGCAGTAACAATAGCCTTGTTAAAGACTCCTGATGCATTGTTCTGAATCATAACAGTCTGACCTACTCTGATAGCAATGTAAGTAACACCACTATCAGCTACAGTGATTGTAGCAGTGTTTGCTCCTAACACACCTGCAGAGGTACAAGCTGTATATTTAATATGTAATCTTCCTTGCTCTGCCCATTTGATTTGGTCAGAATTAGAAGGCATTTCAGCACCTACCATTCTCAAGAAGGAAGCTACTGTACGATTACCGTATCGCTCAAATTCCTTCTCGTAAGTATCAGGAAGATACTGATTTAAGAAGTTGAAGTCGGTAATGTAGTTTGTTTGTAACGCTACTTGCTCCGCTGCCGGTTGTAATGCAAAAGTAGGCGTTGTTTGAATTGAACCTGCCATTTTTTAATTTTTAGTTGTTTTTAAATACGTTTTATACTTCGGATTTTTAAGCTTTTACCTGAATCAGGGTTAACCGATTTTACCTGTATTCCATCCATTGATTTTGTAATTTGAGGAACTCTGCGGTCAGACATATTTATGTTTTTTATCGCTCGCATCGTCCCCTCCGTTGCATCTGATTGACCTTGTTCGTAAAAGAACTTGGCAAACTTCTCAGGATTCATAGCTATAGCCAATGACCTATGATAACCTGCTGCATCATTCACAAGACCGTCCGAATCCAAAAACTTATTTATAAAGTTTGCAGGAGTCGATTGCATCTTTTTGAGCTCAACAGCATCTCCGGGATTGAAAGTAATTTTTTTGTCATTAACGTTGAACTCAAAACCTTTAAATTCATTATCAAAAACCTCATCGGACTTTTTATTAAACCAACTCCTTTTTCTTTCATTCTCCTCATCAACAGTTTTTGACTGCTTAGTATATCGCTTGTAGCTTTCATAGTCTTCTTTTTCATCATCAGAAACAAGTGCAGTGCTTGACTCAAGCGGCACTTGGTATTTTTCTTTCTCAGAATTAAAAAACTTTCTTGCTTCAGCAACAGCTTTTTTTGTTTCTAACTTTATTCTTCTAATCGCTGACTCATCATCCATGTCCTCATCATACTTATAGGCTTCCATTAATGTGTCAATATCATCAGAATCTAACCCTTCTTGGGTTGCAGTCAAATAATTTACAAGTAAACTTTCGGGGTTCATTGATTCGTAATCTTTTTTAAGACTCACATAATCATCAAAACCTCTCCCTGTTTCTTTTTTATACTTCATAAAAGCAGCAACATCCTCAGGGATTGGCTCTGCTTCTTTACGTTCTGCCATTAACTCATCAAATGAATCAATACGCTTATTATATCTTTTTTCAAAATAAGAAAGAACTTTTTCTTCTGACAATTCATCTTCTTGTATAATCACATCAGGAACTACGACAGTATCTATTTGAAGTCCTGCTGCATTTTCTCTCTCATGTTTTTCAAGAAGTTCTTGCTCTAATTGTGCAGTCCCCTTTTGGTCTCCGTCATCTAGCACTCTTACTTTAATATTTTCCATTTGATTTAATTTAATTTTTACAAATCTATAACTTTTTTTCTAATTTTATCTTGGGTCAAATTCTGAGAAATCAAATCCATCTAAGCTATCCTCATTAGACTCAAACTTTAATGGCGCTAGATTGTTTTTACGTTGATTTATCAATTTTGATTGTTGAGTGTTTTGCAAGCTTATTCTTTCATCTTTTGACTTCTCTCTGTTTTTCTCTCTTTGATTTATCATCTCTGTTTGCATACCATTCATTTGTTGTGTATATCCAAACTCTTCTGCCATTAAATGAGACTTTAGTTCTGCTTCTACTTGCAATGTTTTAACATTAAACTTGGCATCAACTACTTTTAATTGCATTTTGATTTGAAATTCCTGCTGAGCCTTTTGCATAGCCATTTTACCTGCCATTTCTTGAGATTGCATCTGTTGCTGAGAAACCATGGCTTGTTGTTGCATCTTCATTTTCTCTTCTCTTTCTTCCTTGCGTTTTCTTTTTTGCTTAAGCAGTTGATTAGCAAGCTTTAAGTTTTTAATCTCACGAATGTCAATGGCATCTTCAAGATTAATATCTCCTTTAGAAAGAGCTATTTGGACATTGCTTTCAAGTTGTGCTCTTTGCTCTTCGTCAGGGGCTACCTCAATAAATATAGCAAAATCATATATATAAAGGTCTGCAATATCTCGTAATATAGAGACATTGTACTTGCCTATTTTATTTATAAAGTCTTCCTTGAAGTCAGAGTACTCTAATATATCAGCTATTCTATAGGTTATTGCTTCGGCTAATGTTTTGTAGATGTATAGACCACCTTGAAGAATATGTCTTGTGGCTGTGTTTGAATTTAATGCCGCTAGTTTTTGCAATCCAACTAAAGAGTTAGGGTCAGGCATAGAGCCATCTCTAGCTTCGTTTAATCCCGTAACCGTCCTAATCATATCCATGTAATGATTATAGTTTGCAATGAGCATTTGTGTCTTTCCGGTTCCTGAGCCTGAGCTTAACTGAGTAATTGGAACCCTTGCATTATTAAAGTCTCCGTCTTGAGTGTAGCTTCTACCCACTACCGAACCTGTTTGAAAGTATAGTCTTAACGCATCCTCAGGATTATAAGCCGCACCATTACCTAGGTCAACTTCGTTTAAACCATCAGCATCTATAAACACACCATCAGGTACTAACCTATTTATTACTTGTTGTAGTTTTAAATGGGTTATTTGTATAAGGTCAGCAAAAGGGATCATTCTTCTTACCGTAGACTCTATTGCCCCTTTGTACATACGTGGAGCACAAGCTACATAGTTAGGGATAGCGTGTTGTGAAGATGATTTTGGTCTTACCATGTTTTCAGATAACTCCCATTTTAAAAGAATGTTCGTTCCCATAACCATGATCCCCTCATACCAAACGTCAATAGTCTTTTCTATTTTTTCAAACTTACCTTCCTCCATCATTTCGACAGGCGGGTTAAAACTATCATCTTTCTGAATCATCCTAGAACCTCCGCTATCAAGCGATTTCTTTTTGTAAACTACCTTCTTTGTTGTTTTGTAGTTAAAGTACATTAAAGTACATACGTCTCTTGAAAATACGCTGTTCTCATAGAACTGAGCAACATTAAAATAATCATACCAACTTTGACTGTATTGGGTAATTTCCTGTAACTCTTCTTTGCTTAATGTTTGGTCAATTTTCATTAACTCAGTTATAGCAAGTGTCTTTATTTCTCCCCAATAAAAGCAGTCTTTAAAATATGGGTCTTCTGTGTAACTATAAACCACGTTTGCAGGGTCAACATAAGATATAACAACTCCTGCTCCTTGAAGGAACTCGTGCTTAGCGATAGAAAGACCTATAACAGTTGCATCATAGTCAAGGCGCTTTCGTAATTCATCGTAATGATTTTCATCAAAAATTGTATTTATAGCTGTCTCTTCTGCTATTTCAATTGAAGGCTTGTAATTAAGCTGCATATACAATGATAACTCATCATCATCTCCGGGGAGTTCTTCAGGGTTCATCATAAAAGGATCAACCCCCGACAACTCTTGTATTTGACTCAGTATCTCTTTCCCTGCTATTTGAGTCTCCATCATGTCTTGATACTTGTTTCTCTTAGATTGAGACATAGCATCTTGAGAATAAGCTTTTGGCTTAAACATTCTGTCAGCCATTCCATTTACGATTATATCAACGAACTTTGGGATTATAGGTACAGGAGTCCAATCTAAATTCAAATAAGATAAATCTCCGTTTATAGACATTTCATTTTTGTACTTTCCAACAGACTGCTCCCCTCTTGCGTAGAGTCTTAACCTATGAAACTCTCTCCATTGGCTATAGTACCTGCAATTGCTTCCATCTTTTCTAAACCACTCGTACTGAATAGATTGTCCTACTTGCAAACCAAACTGCTCAGAAGCCTTTTCTGCATCAGTTGCAAGCTGACTTGGAAATGCTGAAGATGTAATATCTATAGTTACGTTTTTCATCTTAATAATTGACTGTTTGTTCCATCATTTGAATACCTTGCGAAGTTAATAATAATTTTTGATTCTTTTTTTTCAGGTATATACAAGTGCTTTTGGTTTGCCATAATAGCAAGACCTGTGCTTATAGAAGCATCAAACTTTGTTCTATTGTTAATATCAAATTTTGCCCAATCTTCTAAAGTTCTTGTAAAAGGCATGGTTCCCATTTCTCCAACGTCCCTATAATCTCCCGCAAAGTCTACTCCTATGTACTTCTCTATGTAAGACTCAATGGCAGATGCGTGAGATTGTTTTACGTCCTCGGAGCTGTTGGGTATCCCTCCTAGCTCTCTTTCTGTTCCTGATAATTTACTGTATTGCTTGTCGGGTCTATTTACAGAATAACCTCTATACCCTCTGTTCTTAAAATGATACAATAGACGTGGCTTGTTGTTTTCAATAAGGATTGGCATTCCGTAAAATATGCAGGCCATTAACACCTCTTCAAAGAAAATCTCTGCAGTTTGTGGTCTTGCTATATACTCAAGGAAAAATTCATTACTAGGGGCTTCGTCCATGTGGAACTTAGTTAAACCATGGAGCGAGCCGTTTGAGCCCCTGCCACCAACCACTGCTGATATATCGTAAGGGTCGCAACCAAAGGTTCCTATGTGTTCGTTTCCGGGGAACTTCATTCCGTTTTTTAAATGAACATTGTTCTGTAGGTGCTTAGCAGGAGTCCAACTAACCAAGAACCTTCCTCTTTTATCAGGTGTAAAAATTACCTTTGTATCTTTAACACCATCTTGCCAATAAAAAGCACCTCTTGTTAGAAACCTTTCTTTTATCAAACTATCGTTGTAGTCTATCTGCTGATATATTTTTGTCAAGTTAAATAACGCCTGTACGCTCTCATCTCTAAAAGCATGGGATTCTGTTCTAGGGAATTGTCTGTAAAATTCGTTTAAAGCATCTGCATCATTTTTTAAAGAATCAACCTCAGCTTTCCAATAGTCTAACGCACCATTTTTAATGTATCGTCCGTCAACTCCCATAACAGGCTTTTCAGGCTTTTCAAAAACAGGCATACCATACCTGTCTATAAACCCCTCCATGTTCCATTCCATTGGAATAAATAAAGAGTACATTCCGCTTTTTGTTTGACCGTTTGCGTTACGAACATTCACACGTGAGTCCTCGTATAGGTCTTTATAGTTTTGACCACCTTTAGATAGCGCATTTGAAGTAGACCCCATCATGCACTTGCCTATTATTCTACTACCTAATCTCAAACAAGTTTTAGTAACTCTCCAATTGTTTAGGATGTTGTTTGGCTTAGTCCATTTTGCAGATTCATCGTGAGCTAGAAACAGTAATTTTTCTCCATCATAAGAGTTCTCTTCTGTGTTTTTCCAATCTATAGAAGTGTCTAGTCCCTCAATACTGTCTTCATCTAAGTCATACATATTTTTTTTAGTAATCTTTGATGCGGGTATTCTAAAAGACAACTCTGTTTTAGGCTTATCCATACCATCCATAATAGGTTTAAAGAAAAATGGAAGTCTGCTATTTATAGGAACTACTTTGTCCGTAAACATTTTTTTTGCATCTGAACCTGTTTTTGATAAAATACCTACTCTTGAATTACGAGCAAGAGTTCCTATAGTAACACATTCTGATGATGCCATAAATGAATATCCTGAACGTCTTATCTTTAAGTATATCATTCCAAAACATCTTTCGTCTGCTTTACAAGCTTCCCAAAAAATCCAAAATAAACGATTAGCCTCTCTAAAGTCGGGATACCCAACGTCTATTGTAGACCATTGAAGATACATATAATGAGAACCTGTTATGTAAGTAGGCACGCCATTATTTGTAAACCAATACCCTTGTTCTCTATAGTCAAACTCCTTTTCGATGTAACCTACCCATCTATTTTTAAATTCAGCAGGCATTTCGTTCCAATGAAAAACTGACTGTATCCTTGAGAGCTGACTAGGTGTGTTCTCTCTTTCCCAATATTGCTCTGCTTTCAAAGAGTGTCTTTGAAGACACTTTTTAGGAGTTTTAGGAAGCGCTATATGAAGACCTGAAATATTTATGATATCTCCAATCTGTCCTGTTTTTGATATTACAATCAATTCGTATTTCTCATTATAACCGTACAGCCAACTCTTGTTACTATTTTTTTTAGTAAGAGCTATCGAAGGAATGTAGTCCTTGACTAGAGTGTATATGTTATTTTGAGTTTCTTTCTGCAAATCCTTGTCTTGTGTTTACGTTGTTAGCTCCCTGTTCTGACAGTGTAAGCATTTCTTTTTCAGAATCTATTCTGTTCAGTATTTCAAAAGCATCAAATATAGCTAGTTTCTTAGTCGCTGCTGCGTTCTTTAGCTTATCGGCAGCTAAGTCTCCACCTTCATCGTTTCCGTTAAGTATAGACTCCTCAGCGACCTTTATAAGTTCCAAAACAGCTTTATGCCCTGCCGCAATTATTTTTAGCTTTACTTCTTTACTTGTCATAGCTTCAGTGTTATTTGATGGTCATACATTCTAAAGAGCTTTTCCCCATCGACAATGAACTCATATTCGCTATCAGGAGTAAAAGATACTTTATCTCCGGAACTAATACCTTTGCTTTTTAAATATTCGTTAGGATAAATCATTAAACCCATTAGTGGCTCTTCGCTAAATGGTTTTTTAATGTAAGACTCTGTAGCCGGGATTGGCTTTACAAAACAGTATTTATCATAAGCATTCCAAGACTCTCCTTTTTTGTACATAAAAAATTGATCTGTTTCTATAAAGAAGAGGTCGTCTTTAAAGAAGCTTTTACCGCTTTTTTGCCGCCCCCTCATGTCGTTGTAATATTTAAAAACATTGTGATGAACAAGTAAAGTATCGCCTATGGAAATAGGGCCGTTGTAACCAATTGGTAATTCGACAACCTCTGCATATCTGTTTGAAAACTTATGGTCTTCTTCTGAAGTACTAACAATAAAGTCAATACCTCCTATGTCTTTTGTGTTATCGTATCTCTTACCGTTTATAGGTCTTGCTATGAAGTAAAAAGGAGACTTCATTAAAAGTTGATGTTGTATTCAATTGAAACAGGTATTGTTGAGTTAAACTCTTTCCACAAAACCACTTCCTCTTTTAAGTTTATAATATAAATCTTGAAAGATTGTTTATTTTCATCAAACGTTATTAGATGTATCTCATTAGAATCCCCAAGTATCTTCTGACCAACAATATAATGCATCGCATTACTTTTGTAATCAGAGCCTATTGATATTTTTCTAATAGCCATGTATTCTGTTATTTTACTAAATAATTGTACATTGGCCAAGCAATTCGGATAAAGTCAATAACTCTGTTATGTTTAATTTTTTTTTCATTTTATTAGATTTTATTTTTACAAATGTATAAAAAAGCGAGGTTATTATGCCTCGCTTTTTTTTGTTTTTATGTTACTATATTAATTACTGTTCCGTTTATCCATAAGTCTCCTACATTTAAACCTGCGGGAGATGTAGCTAAGTTAGCTACATTAATAGTTCCTCTTAAAATTGTTTTCACAATGCTTGTATTCCCTAACGTTACCGTTTTTGAATCGTCGCCTATAAAACGACCTGCATCAAGAACATCTTGCAAAGTTATATTCTCTTGAAACAGGGCTAAAAGACCTGCAAGAGAAAAATTGAATGTTGCATTAATAGGACTATCTCCAACTCTCGTTCCTATTAACTTATCTTCAAGTTTAGGCGTTGATGCAATATCGTAATCATTTATTTTTCCCATGACACTGTTTTTTTTATGTTATCTCTCCTGTTTGAGTATTAATAACAACATCGCTTCCGTATTTTTTAATTAACACTTGTTCGTGAGCTGTAAACTTCAGTTTTAATTGCTCAATATGTCGCATAATGTTGTGTTTTTGCAATTCAATATCTCCAATAGCCATCTTGGCTTTATTAAACTCTGCATTCATTTCCTGAATTGCACTTAGTTCTTCTTGAGTTGCTAACTTAGTTTCTTTTGTTTTCATTTTATTTGATTTTATTTCGGTAAAGATAGTATTTTTAAGATAAATTTTTAATTGCTTTTTTTGTACATCCAAAGCGCTAATGCAAGAATTAGCACAATTAATAACAGCCATATTAAAGAACTATAACTTGCTTTTTTGTCTACAAGCTTTCCTTTAACTTTTACGGCTGTAGTCTTACTCAAAACAACCTCTTCTAAGCACTTTTCAGACACTTTTATTTTCGTGTTGTCTATTGATAGCTTTTTTGTCCTTTTAACTCTAAGGACTGCATTGCTATACCTCTTGCCGTCTACTACAATGTCTTTTGATGAATCTATTGGAGCTATCTCAATTTCTTCTGAATCCTCAGTAATAACAATGTTATTATCTTGAGTAGATACCACTTCTTTAATAGAAATAGAAGTGCTATCTATTACAATGGATTTTTCTTCGAGTGATTTGTTTACTTTCCGTGCAGCGCAAGATGTAATAAGAAAAAAAGCAATAGAGTAAAGTAATATTTTTTTTAACAATTCCATTTTCTAAGGCTTTTATTTATTCGACTTTCAGGGTCGTTTGCTGTTTTTGCAGAAGTAAGCTTTTTCTTCATTCCTTGCATACGAGCACAAAATGAGTTTTTCCTTTTACCACCCCCGGGTTGCGGAGCTTTTAATCCCGGTTTATTTGGGTTTTCTTTATTATAAGAGGCTCTGCCTTTTGCATTTAAACCTCCTGAAGGAGACTTGCCTTCCTTACGAGTCCAAGCCGCGGTCTTATTTTCCATTGTTTATTTTCTTCTCTTGCTTTAGCATTTGAGCAGTTGGTTTTTTACCGCTGCCTTTGTTGGCCCGGATATTATCCCAAAGCCCTCTTTTAGAGTAGGAGCCGTCTTTTCTTTTTATAAGCGTGTTTGATTTCTTTGGCATAATTTTTTTTTATGTATTAGCTACCTACCTCAAAGTGCATCCACTTTATGTTTTTACTGTTTACTCTATAATGAATAATTGATATTCCAATTCCTAGTTTTCTGCTTGCTTCAGAGTAACCATTGTACGTAACTTTATTAATAATTATTTTTACACTTCTATTATGTTCTATTCCGAATTTATTTTTATATAGTTTAGAAACCTTTTCAGTTTTTAAGCCTAATTCGTATGCGTGTTTTGTGTTGTATGATTTTGTACACCATTCTAAATTTTCTATTAAATTATTTAATTTATTTCCATCTTTATGGTTTACAAAATTACAACCTTCTACTTTAGGAATAAAAGCAAAGCATATCGCTCTATGTATAAAATATCCCTTATTCTTAATATTTATAAATTTATATCCACTATTAGATAATGAATTTTTTAAAACTTTTCCAAATTTACTTATTACATTACCCTCTTTAGATATGTTATATCCTACCGGTAAATAACTTGTTTCTACGTATGTTTTCATGTTACAAATATACGCTAGTTAATCTATATAAAAGTGCATATAAGTAATTTTCAACTACCTGTTAATCAGCTACTTACCTCAAAGTGCATCCAATCAAAATTCTTTTCTCTTCCTAGACTAATGAATCCATGCTTGTAAAAAATGTCAATCATAGCTTTGTATTCAGGTCTTGCAAACCTTGCAGTCCTTGATGTTTCTCTTAAAAGGTTTCTATCAGGGTCTAAGTCAATTGCTAATCCCCAAGAATGCATTGATGGTCTTGAACCACCTCGCATAAGTCTAAAATTAAAACAACCACCAAAATCATCAATTTGTAGTTCTTTTATTTTATCAAGACCATAGGTCTCTAATATTTCTGCAAATATTTTCTTAAAATTTTCAGCCACCAATCTATGACAACGCATACGATTTACATATACGTCTGTTTGCCAATTTAAAAACATAGGATAAGGCAAGTCTATTGTTACTAAATAACCTTCTCCTGTTTTGTTTGGAATGCCGTATTTAGCTTCTATCTTCTTTGTCTTCATACCTTTGTTTTAAAAGATTAGTTAGTTTTATAATTGTGTAAACTATTGACACTACTAACAGTATTATTTTTAAAAAAGACTCAATATTAGTAAAGCTTACTAAAAAGACCCAAAGGTTAAAAAAGTATAATTTCATGTCTTCAGTTTGCATTATTTTGCTTGCTATAAATACGTTCAACTATACTCGTTACTCCTTGCAGTGATATGTAAGCAGTAGCCACTATTACCCAATCAGAGCTATCAATGCTTCCGCTAAATAAAGCAAAAGAAGCAACAATAAACACCATTAATTTTCTGCTTATCCATTTTGACAAAAAAATGTCTAATTTTTCTCTCCTGCTCATTGTCTAATTAATTACTTGTGATATTAAAACGTACCTGCTTATGCTCGGTATTCAATCTGTAATTTAATATACCGCTAAACATCATTGTGTCATCTTCGGAAAAATTACAGGAAATTAGCTCGTACAAATCTGCTTCTTTAAGGTTTGGTTTGATACCGTTGTAAAAAGCTGTTAGGGCATCTGACTTCTCTAATGTAGTTGGTTGCTCTCGTTCTTTTTTAAGCCTTTTTAACAAAGCTTCTTTTTTAACGGCATCACCTTCTTTTTGAGAAACCATTAATTGTTTTTCTGCTTCTGTTAGTTGAATCGCAACTTGCTCTAGCCAAACCCCTTCTGTTGTTGATTGAAAATTTTTCATATTATTTATTGATTATTTTGATTACTATTTCCGTCTATGCAAAGAACAACACGTCCCGCCCCTGATTTGGTTATGAAAGTACCTGACGTCAAACGGCAGTAGTAAAGTTTACCTGATAGTGTACCTGTTATCGCGTTACTCCAGTTTCTACCGCCAAAAGACTTATCCCCGCTCATACAATAACTAAACAATCCTGATGCCGTACCAGCATGACCACCAAATGAATAAGTATCTCCGATGCAATTAATAAATGTACCTGATGCCGTACCATTACCACCAAATGAATATACATTTCCTGTACAATTAGTAAATATGCCTGATGCTGTACTACTACCACTGCCGCCCCCAAATGAACCTGTACCAGACTGAACTCTACAATTAATAAATGAACCGTTCGCTGTACCATTAGGGCCACCACCAAAAGCTCCGCCTTCTCCTGTACAATTAGTAAATATACCTGATGCCACACCATTACTAGCGAATGAGCCTGTGCAATTAATAAATATACCTGATGCTACACCATTAGCACCGAAGGACGAAGATTTTGCTATGCAATTAATAAACGTACCTGATGCCGTACCTGATTCCGCAAATGCTGACGAACCTCCTTCACAATCAATGAATTTACCGGTCAAGTTACCTCCCGACCCAGAAAAAGATAAGTCTCCGCCTTTACATTTTTCTAGTATTAACTTATTTAGGTTTCCAAAAACAAAAAAATTCTTTTTCAAAACGTCAACACCTTTTACAAAAATATTGTTTGCTGAAATCTCGATGGTGTTTACACCATTAAAAACAATACTACTATTTCCGTCTAATGAAACTAAATCAACATATTCGGTATCCATGATAAAATTTCCATTTTCAAAATTGTAAATTCCCGGAGCGGCGATTACGATTGACCTTACAGTTTCCAGAGTGTAAACACGAACATCGCCTTCATTATATGTAAACGCTGTCGGAAATTCAACCTCATACATAGAACCACCACTTTCCGTAATGACTTCTCCTATCATATCAACCCCTTCAACATTAAAAGTATAAGATTGTCCTTGAATTAAAATTGGTAAAGTTCCACTAAAATCAAAAAATTCAAGCATGGTTGGTGTTTGTTGGTAAGGGTAATCATAAGGTGCAGAAAGAGCTTGCGTAGTTTGAATTTTTGTAATTGCTAAATCATAAGCTGCTTGCAATTCTATTGCATTCTCAATATCTGTACCATTTGCTTGTACAAATACATATTGAGTGCCTATCAACCCTTTTGATGCAGATAGCAGAGCTGCTGTTGGTATTTTTTTATTATCAACTCCATAACCCACTAAAAAGGGTATGTCTGCAACTTCTTGAGTTTCTGAAAATTCTGAAAATTTTATATTAGCCATTTTTTTTTATTAATAGTTCTTTTTATTCAATAATCATCCTAGAAGCATCTGCTTCCGAAACTAAAAAAGAATCTTGTTCAGATACTAAATAAATATTCAAATCAACTTTATTGGATTGCCCAATTACATTCGTTATAGATATTTGTAGTCCTGTCATCTTGTTTGTTTTACCAAAGAGCAATTATGTCTGATGCTGTCGTTCCTGTTGAAAATATTTTCAAAACGTTTACAGGGAAGAAAGTTCCCGGTGCAAGGTTTTTAAACTCTAATATGTCATTACCTGAAGTAGTTACCGACAATGAACCTCCTGAGCCAATGTACAATACACATCCTTGATTACCAAGACCTGTTTGAGGAGATGCTTGAAATATCTTGTATTGGTCTCCTACCTCAAAAAGACCTCCTGTTAACGTTATTTCACTAGAGTCAGTAACACTTAAAACTGTTGAAGCGTTTTGTCTTGTGATATTGTAAACAATATCCCCTGTTTTTATGTTGTTAGCTATAAAGCTTGCTGAACTATCTATTAAAATCTCAGAACTTGAGTCTGTTGAAGTTCCTTTAAAAATTAATGCAGGAAATGGTATGTCTGCATCATTAGATACTATTACCTCTAATGCTCTTGATGCTTGTAACTTTTGAGTTGCCATGTTATTTGTTTTTGGTGTTGTAAAACGTTCTGTTAATTAGTAATTCAGGATTATTCATAGAAGCTTTCCTTGCCTTACAGCCACAGTCTTTTCCAATTGCTTTTGAAACTGATTCTACAACATATTTTATTCCTGTTGATTCAGTAATCTTTTCTATTGTATCCCCAAACCCTTTTGATTTCATTTTGTAAAGATATTAATTTTTTTGCAAAAAAAAAGAAGTGCTATTTGCACCTCTTTAATTTTATTTCCTATAATCCCTGTCCTTGGTTCCCGGTTGAGACTTGTCTTCTTTTACAATCTGTTTAAGCACTTCTGCAGATAAATCTACGTTAGTCTCTTCAACATTTTTATTTGGTTTTTTAATTGCCATGTTATTTCTTTTTGGTTTTTTTGTTTTCTCTTTCCTCTATGTTTATAGAGCGATTCTCAAGTCTTGCAGCTTTTTTTAATAACCGCTGCTCTCTGTTTAGCCTGCCCTCATCTGTAGCTTTGTTTGCACGGTTAAGAGCCTTCTCAGATTTTTCACGAACTTTTTCAGACCTTTTAACTTTCTCGTTAAACTCCGTAGGAGCTAATGGTATAGATGTTCTAGTTATCATTTTTTTCTTTTTTTATTTGAAGTGGATCCAACGTTGCCTTTTAGAAAGCTCATCTTTCCATCTAATGATTTTTTTGACTCGTATTCAGAGGCTTTCTTTTTTACCTTTTTCAAATCGTTAGTATGAACTAGTCGATTTCATGCCTTTCTTTGAAGCCATTGCCATTACTCGCTTTGTATCGCCACCTCCTCCTGAGAGTTTGCTTGAACCTTTTGTCATAGTGGTAGCACTACCTCCTCCTGTACTAGGCATTTGCATACGAGATGAACCCGGTAGGTTTGGAGTGTCTTTCATTTTGTTCATTATTTCTTCTTTATTGTGGCCTTAACCGATTTTGATCCCGCTGCTTTAGGGGATGCTTTCATTCCTTTTTTTATAGCAGGTTTTGCTGCCGCCATGGGCATCTTCATTTTTGATGATGCAGGTAAATTTGGTTTTTTCATTTTTTTAGTATTTAGTGTTTATTTCCCGTAATCCCCAAGACCTTTAAGTCCTGATATTTTGATTAATGATTGGCTACTCTTTTTCTTAGCTCTGTTTGTTTCTTTAGATTTTATAACCTTTTCATTAGAATCACTTAAAAATTTCTTACGCTCCGAAGCTCTTTTGTTGATGTCATTTAAGGCTGTGCCAATGTCCGTAACAAGAACAACATCCTCTTTTTTATCTTTGTCTTTAGATGCTGCCATTTGCTTCAGATGTTTGCTCATTTGGCATAGTGCCTTCAGCATTGTTCATGTTAGCCATCACGTTTATTTGGTTAATAGCCGCATCTGCTGTTGCTTGATACTTGCTTGCTTGCTGATTAACCGTAAAAGGGATTGGCTCAGGGGTCATTGCTAATGGAGTGTCGGGGCGTTGTTGATTCATTTTTCTAAGTTCTTTTTAATTAATAACTTTGTAGCAAATGTAATAAAAAAAATCTAATGAAATCAAATGCACATGATTACCTCAAATATTGGAAAGTAATCCGTCAGTATGTAAAAGTAAAATACGGACTAACTCAGTCTGACTTAGATATGCTTTTATTCTTGTACTCGGAGAAGTATTTTAATAAGGCAAAGTTTGATGAGTTTGATGCTTTGCTTAGTTGGGATAAGTGCCGATTTGAAAGCTTAAGAGAAAAGGGATGGATTGTTGCTTTTAGAACAAGAGCAGTTGGTAATAAGGCAATATATCAGTTAACGGTAAAGTCCGACTATATGATTAAGTCAATCTACCGAAAGCTTAGCGGAGAAGAAATCCCGGTTAGCCCATCACAGAATAAAATGTTTGCAAAAAACGTATCATATCTTGACAAAGTTTACCAAGATATGATTAAAAGAATGAATGCTGTTATAAAACAACAACGACATCTCTCTCAGAAATAATCGTAAATTGTTTGTCCTCGATTAGCATTGTAAAACCCTGAGCTTTGTCATAGTAGATTTGGTCATCTTTTTTAATGGCCGGATTTACATCTGTGCCTGTCTCGATAATCAAACCACGTTTGTATCTCATTTGATTTACGTCATCTCCTGATAAGATTATCCCTGACTCTGTTTTTATTTGCTCGTCAATATTTTTTATTGCGATGTACTTTCCGATTGGTTTCATATTGTAATTTTGTTTAGATTCGTCTTTCCAATTTAACCAAAAACCTAAGGCCACAATTATATTCATTCCTAGAGATGAAAGAACCATGGCTAGGTCTTGGTAAATGTTTAAGGTTAAGTGAACGTGCCCTACCACCCAAAATGGTATTGATAGATTACACGCTACCCAAACTATTGTAAATCTTAAGAATCTTTTAATTTGATTCAGATGATTCTCCATAGCTACGTGCCATTGTTATTGTGGCATTTGTGCTTAGTATAGATACCGCAACACTAACAGCGTTTTGCAAAGCACTCCGGGTTACTTTCAACGGGTCAATAATCCCCATCTTTACTAAGTCTCCCATCTGTCCGTTTTTTAGATTGTATCCATGCCCCTGCTCAAGAGGTATATCCCCGTAAATGTCCTTTGCCTTTAGACCTGCGTTTGCAAGTATCTGAAGGAATGGAGCCATTAAAGCTTCCTTTACAATCATGCTCGCAACGTCTTTCTCTACGGACTGCCCTGCTGTTGTGCCTATTACAGCGCTTTCCTCAAGTAATGATTTACCTGCTCCCGGAAGTATGCCCTCCTCAAGTGCAGAACGAACCGAACACACAGCATCGTCAACTCTGTCAAATAGCTCCTTTTGGGCTAGGTCTGTTTGACCTCCAACAAATATCACTCCAATACCCCCGGTTAAAGATGCTATGCGCTCTAGTATGAAGTCTTTCTCGTTTTTCTTGTTTGCGTTCTTATGTGCCTCCCAAAGCTGAACAACTCTATCAGCAATTACATCTTGGTCTGCTTTTAATGCCGACTTAATAATAATGGTTTGGTCTTTGCTCACAATTACTTTTGCTGCATGGCCTAAATCGTCAAAGTTAATAATGCTGAGGTCATCTCCTGTTTTCTCACTGAAGTATGTCGCCCCAACGCTTATTGCAATGTCGTGCATTAGCTCATGCTGCTTGTAACCAAATCCCGGAGGTGGTACAATACATATCTTAGCATTTCCCTTCATTACGTTTGCAGCAAAGGTGTTTACAACATTTGAGTTACAAGGGGATATTATTAATAGCTTTTTCCCCTCGCTAATTACAGGCTTTAATACGTTCTCAATCTGAAGGATATTACTTATCTCCATGTCAGCAACCAATACCATCACGTCCTCAAAAACACACTCGTCTCTTTTTTGGTCATTAACAAACATTGGGCTCATGTACCCTCTATCAAACTTAAGCCCCATGGTGGTCTCCGAATAGGTCTCATCTGTTTGGCTCCTCTCCACTGTTACAATACCTGTCTTGCCAACATCTTTATAAACGTCAGCAATTATGCGACCTATCTCTCTATCGTTGTTTGCAGAGATGCTGGCCACCTCAATAAGCATAGAACTTGTAACTTTTTTAGCTCTTCGTTTAAGCCTATCTACAACAGAATTGCTTACATCAACCATAGCACGTAAAACCTCTGTTCGATTGTGTTCTTCTTTTATTCTCTCAAGACCTCCCAATACTAATGCCTCTGTAAGTACAATTGCCGTAGTTGTTCCGTCCCCCGCTGAAGTAGCAGTGCGCTCAGCAGCTTCCTTCATCATCTTAACTGCTAAGTTCTCTAATGGGTCTAGCAACTCAATAGCCTTTGCAACAGTAACACCGTCTTTTGTTACAGTAATCCCATGTGTGTGATTCGGAGACTCTATCAGAACAGTATTACCTCCCGGCCCTAAAGTGCTTTTTACTGCTTTCGATAGTTTTACTACGCCATTTACTAATTTTTTCCTCCCACTATCCCCAAAATGTAAATCCTTTGGGGAATATCCTTGATTTTCTAACATTTGATTTGATTTTTATTAGTTATCTGCAAATATAGTATATGTTCTAGTACTTATCCACCACAAAAAGTAATTACCCGTAAGGGTGCTCCACAGAGCTGTGCGCTAAATGTCGTTTTTTTTTCCCTATAGTAGTATATATATATTTACCTTTTATTATTATTTTTTTTAATCTTCTTTCTATTCTTTATTGACATTTTCGACATTAAAAGAATAAATAGTTAGTAATCAAATAGTTAGAAAAATTAAGTCGTCGCAAAAACGACATAGAATATAACCGAATATGTCGAATAAAGACAAAAAAATAGGGAAACTCACGAATCCCTACTTTTAATCATGCATGACTAATGACGATTTCTACATATCGCAACTGCCACTGCCGCCAATCAAACCTCCGCCAATAGCAAAAGCAGTAGACATTGTGTCGATTTTATCCGCACGATTCATGCTACTCTTAATCCTCGACATTAAAGCAATTCCCGTCTCCCCATCAGGACGATTGTTGATTAACATACCTCCACTAACAGTTAATCCCGAACGACTCAATGAACCCTTCTCCTGATAAATACTGTTTCCTAAACCTAATCTTCTCATTTTTTTCCCATTTAAAGTGAACAACAAAGATAGTTTTTTTGATAGATAAGTGTAGTAGTTGGGTGTTATGACGTTTTGAGCGCGCGCGCCCACAAAGGAAATCGCTTTTAAAAACAAGGGGTGGGGTACTGCTTTTGTATTTTTCGGCTGTTTTTTTTGGCTTTTTTCATGGTAACATGGTAACATGGCCGCCCGTGGCCGCCCGTGGCCGCGCATTTTACGTAGGGCCTACAGGTACACGCACGAACACACGCACACACGCACGAACACACGCACCCTCGCGCTGAACTAGCTTACATACTATGCAGTTAGTTCGCACATACTATGCAGTTAGTTCGCACATACTATGCGATCACTATGCACATACTATGCAATCACTATGCAACCACTATGCAACCTGCAACAATAGCACCGCGCACACATAAAATGCACATAAATAGTGTCTTTGAAGATACTTTTTAAACTATCCATGAACATTAAGAGCTTGCTTTGCACCACCTTTAAAAAAAACCTTCATACAAATCACATAAATTTTACCTCTTGAAACCCTTGTAAACGCTATAAAAATGAACTTTTAATAAAAAATATCAAAAAAAAGTATTGAATTACTTTAGTATTAAACTATATTTACACCATGAACAAACGAGTAACACACTAGAAAATAACCTTAACACGCTGATAATCAGCAATTTAACCCTTAAAACCTTACATTATGAGTAATTTATTAGCTATTGAAACCGCATTCTTAAGGGATGCAAACATAGAAACCGCTTTAGACCTTAGATCCATACAAGGACTGCAGCGCACGTTAAGCAACGGGCAAAAAAAGAAATTCAGTCAAACGCTTGAGCTAGCTAAAAAGGTAGTTTTGGCTGTAGATTGGTTTAAAAGCGATGCGGGCAAAGCAGCTATGACCGAGGCGGGCATTTATTGGAATACTGAGCAAGTAGGGAATAAAGTTTTTGGATGGCAAAAAAGCTATTTATACAAAGTGATTAAGGCGGGAAATTTACCGGATGAAAAAGTAGACAAATTTAACGAACTGTGCGATGAGTGCACGGCAAGCGGTAACGAGCCTAACCGAACGCTAGAGGGCTTACTTAAATTCGCCAAAAGCGGTGGAAATGAGGCAAGCGAAGACGGTGGAAATGAGGCAAGCGAAGAAGCTCAAATTGAGGTTAGAACCGCGACTATTTTTACCTTGGCATATAAGCGTGATACCGGTAATGTAGCTGTAAGGGTGGACGAAAATAACAAATTAACCACTACGAACACTCGCGAAGAAATATTTGAGGCAATCCGATTTTTATCTAATTTAATTGAGCTATAAACAGTGTCTTTGAAGACACAAAAAAAACACAACATGAATAATATAGGCATAACTTATAATATGACAGGCGAATCAAGACGAGGTCGCGTATCTCGATACCACCAAAAGCCGAACGCAAACTTTTTAAATAAATCTAGTCATAAAATTGACGTCTCTGGACTCAAAAAAATTGATCAAAAAAATACAATTTTGTTCGACGGTAATGAGTACGAAAGCAAATTTACGATAGGGTTTGAGGTTGAGAAGAGCCAACTTAGCCGCGGTGCGGTACGTGAATATGAGTTGTTTTGCGGATTTGAGACTGACTCAAGCTGCGGTTATGAGGCCGTAACTCATGTTTTGCCTTTGTTGCCTCAGGGCCAGTGGCGAACTAAAGTATATGACATGATGCATAAGGCCGAGCGTATAATCGATGACAGACACAGTCCAAGCGATAAAAAATGCGGTGGGCATATAACCGTTGCAGCCGGTGGAATAGGCGGTGTTGAGCTTAATGAGTTACTGCGCAAAAATTGCGGTATAATTCACGCTTTGTTCAGACACCGACTAAAAAATATTTATTGTGGATCAAACAGACGTATGCAAAATAGGGCTGATGATAATTTCAATAGTGCAACAGGTGGTTGTTACGGGTCTACAGCGTGTCATTGGAAATATCAAACGGTGTTAGTAAAAGGTAATTGCGTAGAGTTTAGAGTACCATCGAAATTTGAGAGCGTTAAACAGATGATGAGACGGTACGAGCTGTTTTATGAGCTGATTAATTTTAGCGTAAACAAACCAAACGGGACGTTTAAGAGTTTCTTAAAAATCATTAAGCCGATTGTGATTTCGATGTACAACGGGGACGAGGACAAAGCAAATGAGATTTTAGCGCTCGCGGCAAGTTTTCAAGTTTTCATTAATGCAGGTACGATTGCTGATGACATAGAGAAATTTCTAAACTAAAAAAAGCGCCCAACGCGGGCGCTTCCGTCTCAAGGTATTCGCCTTGACTGATGAGTCCATAAGGACGAAACGGTAACATTAAATTTTTATTATGAGCACGATTAAAAAAATGAGTTTCTATTACAAGTTTTGCATAGTGTTTTTGCTTTACTTTTTTCTACAGGTAATTTTTAGATCTTAAGGCTATGAGGTTCTTTTCAATTTTTTTCAAGGTAGTATTCGGTTTTTCTACTTTGTTTTTTCTTTGGTTTTTGTTGTCTAATTGGATGACATTGGATACGTGGCAAATAGGTTTTGTCATAGGTGTAAGCCTGACAAGTTTATACGGTTTTTCTTTACTACTTTATTTTGACATAGAGGATGATAGTACGGAGGACTAAATTTCGAGAAGGGCGATGGCCCTTCCGTCTCAGGGTATTTGCCCTGACTGATGAGTCCATGAGGACGAAACGGTAACCGAAATAAAATCTACAACATGATCAACACGACAAACAAAGTGTCTTTGAAGACACAAACCACAGAGGCTTACAGGTTCCACGTATGGATGGAGCGCATTAACAGTTTACATTTAGCCGATATTCAGGCGATGGACAGAGCGTTTTTAAAAGTAGAGGATGACTATATAGCTTTTTCAAACCGCTTGTAAGGCCCGTGAACAAAGGGAAAGTAAAAATAAGTGAAAATAAATTAGGCAGTGTCGATTACTCGTTCTATATTTGTCTAATCTAAGTCTAATAATAACAATTTAAAACAAAACACAATGAGAAGATTTGAAAACGCAGCAGTAAAATTGTACAACGCCTTCAACAATGGTACACTAGACCAAAATAAATGCACGGCTTGCGCAGTCGGCAATTTGTTGGGTCATGGCTTTTGGTCGGGAAGTTCAAACACACACGCAGAATTAATTGGAGGAGTAAGCAAGGTCGAAACATTTACGAGGAATTTAATAAGAATGCATAAAGACCATAGCATTAAAGAACTAGTCGAGAACACGAGCGAGTACACTATTGAGGAACTAAGCAAAATCGAGCAGACTTTTTTGGATAGTTTTGTCGGGCTGAACTTTAAAGAAGAGAAAAGCAAAGACAACCAATACAATGCACTGATGGCAGTCCTAGAATACCTAGCGGAACTAGACAACATAAAAGTACCGGAGGTAACAGTAAATGAATTTCAAAGAGTATTACAAACTAATAATTAAAATCAAAAGACATGAGCAATTTAATCACAACACAAATTTGTAGAGCCTTTGAGGCGGGAGAAGTATTTAAAAAGTCAAACGATAGCACAGACGGTGTTACAATGTTCTTACATGGAAATGCGATAGCAGCACACAGGAGTAATGGGATGTGGATAACGAACGCAGGATGGGCAACGGTAACGACAAAAGCACGTCTCAATGGACTTACAGGTGTAAGCATATCACAGCGTAAAGGGGTGTGGTATTTGAACGGGGCAGAATGGGACGGGGAGTGGGTTTTCGTTTCAGAATGGAATGAGTCAACACAACAGACAGTTGCGGTGGAGCAATACGACACCACAATAGAGTGGATAAGCACAGGTGGCTACAGAGGCTACGACAGGCCCATGTATGCGGTGTGTGGAGCGAATGATACGGGTATGTGGGCAGATAGTCCTTGCAGGTCAGATGTGGCGACAAAAGAGCTTAATGGAGTTTCTAAGGACTTAAAAGAGATGCAGGTTCCCCACAAAGAGATGCAGACACACAGCTCAAATGTATTTTGCGAGCATAGGTACTTAATCGTACCGCCTGAATTTTTTGAGACCGCAAAGGGGATTGTCAATCACTACATAAGTATGAACGAAACAAGACTCTTGTACAACTAGAAAAACGGGGAGTGTCTTCAAAGACACTTCCTCCGTCTCAAGGTATTTGCCTTGACTGATGAGTCCACAAGGACGAAACGGTAACATTAAATTTTTTACTATGAGCACGATTAATTTACAGAAACACGTATGGGAAGGTTGGACAGTTTCAGACTTCATTGATGAGTTGGAGCCTAGCTTCAATATGATAATGGGAGGACAGTCCTACATGAGTCCTTTTAAGAGCAACGATCAACTAAAAGAATGGTGCAAGGACAACCAACCGTACTACAAGAAACATATACCTGATGTGTTTAACTATTTTAAAAAGAAAATCTAACAGGTTCCGGCTTATGTTCCGTGATAGTTCGGCAAGCTTTAAGCCTAGCAACGGAAGACATAAGAAATTTAAGTAAAAATAAGTGCGATTAAATTAGGTAGTGTCTATTACTAGTACTATCTTTGTCGAATATTAGTTTATTAATCAGGATTCTATGCTTTATAGAGCATTATCCAAAAAGATCAAGTTATGTGTATTATTATCATTAAACAGAAAGGTTTAAAAGTTTCAACCGCAACCCTAAAAAAATCAGCAAAAATCAATCCTCACGGTTTAGGGATTATTTGGTTGGACACTTACAAAGTTGAGTACAAAGAGTCTTCAGAGTATTCTCATTTAGTTACAGACAGACCATACATTGCGCACTTCAGATATGCTACAGTGGGCGCTATAGGTCGTTCAAATATGCACCCTTTTGTGTGCGGTAAAAAGACAGATGAGTTGCTTATGATGAACGGCACAATTGCAGGGATGGGAAACGAGAAAGTTTGCGATTCAAAGATATTAGCAGAAAGCTTGGGAGATTTACCTAGACAGTTTTGGACAAAATCACTAGAGAAACACAACTGTAGATTCATTACAGCAAATATCAGAAACAGATCATTTCAAATTTACAACAAATTAGATTGGTTCCAACGTGCAGGGGTTTGGTTCAGCAAAGAGAATGTACTACAGGAAAACTATGTAGCGGTTTATGGTACTTTAAAATATGGTTATTCAAATTACTTCGCATACCTATCAACCTCATCGTTTTTAGGTTCAGGCAAGACAAAGGACAAGTACCCATTAGTAGTTGACGGGCTACCATATCTTATAGAGGATAAAGGGATAGGCTACCACGTCAATGTGGACGTATTTAAAGTTACAGGTTCAGTGTTCGACAACCTAGACATTTTAGAAGGACACCCGAATTGGTATCAACGAAAGCAGATACGTATAGACCTAAAAGGTAAAAGTGTTTTGTGTTGGGTTTACTTCAACATACGAGAAACTTCAAAGGGTAGACCTTATCAATCTACCTATGTACAGAAGCCAATTAAAAATACTCTTAAGCATTTTAAGTTAGACAAATACATTGCTCCTTCACAGGAGTACAATATTGATATATTTAACGAAAGATACCTACCGGAGCACGTCAATGAGTTCGAGATAGAGAAAGAGATTCCGATGTGCTTGTATTGCTACAACGATTTAGTGTTTGATGGGTTTAACAATTACTATTGTAGTTCATGCAATAATTGGTTTGCAGAAAAAGAGGTTGTGAAAGATTTTTAAATTTGCACGGGGAGTGTCTTCAAAGACACTTCCCACGTCTAAGGATGATTGTCCTTACTGATGAGTTCATAAGAACGAAACGGAAACACTTAAACATTTGACAATGAGGATATTAGCGATTAGTGCAACAGAACACGATGAGGAAGACTTCTACCTCGTTACAGACCTAAGCGACAGCGACATAGTAAACGTGCTTAGACCCATAGTAAAAATAGAACGGGAAGACCAACATGACTACGAGTTGGAGCATTTAATAACAGCTTTAAGAAAAGCGTTCCCTAAGAATAAAATAGACCTGTATGAGGATGTAGGCACGATAAGAATATAAATAGGCGGCAATGGAAATCCTTGCTTGTCGGCAATGTAGGCCCTTACGATGCTAACGGTAAAATTAGTGGTCGCCTAAAAACCCTCTCGGGTTTACTCATAGAACTAAAATCGTAAGAAGACTGACAGCTTGGAAAGACAGGCATTTTTTTAATTAAAATAGATTCAAAATGAATGAGAATATAAACCGAAAGGATAAAATAGTAAAGGCAGTGATAGACAAGTATCAGGAGCGTTCTGAAATAGGACAAGAGAAATACGGAACTACCTTGGAGCGAAACGACTTACCGATGATAGCGTGGATGCAACACCTGCAAGAGGAGTTAATGGATGCTACGTTGTATTTAGAGAAATTAAAATCAGACCTAACTAGTCGGGAAGATTCAAATGATTCTTACGTAATTACAAAAGAGTCTTGGAGTAGTGCAAGCAAGATAACAAAAGAAGGATTCATTTATGTAAAGTTCTCAGACCTTAAAATTTTAAAATAACAAAATAAATAGTTATGCAAATAAAAAAATATACTTATAAAAAATTCCCTGTTGTTGTAGAAATGTCAGAACACATGGGAATAACATTTTCAGCATATTCTTATCATTTAAGAAGTGAACATAGAAAAGAACATATAAATGGTGGTTGGGAAAAGCCTGATGAAGCTATCGAAAGTATTGAAAAAGTAATAGACGCATTCTTAAAAGATGCCCCTAAGAATTATGAGGAACTTGCAGAGCGTATTCACGAAAGCTTAATATGGGCAGGATATGAATATTGTTACGTAAACCCTAAAACTTTAAAAATAATCGTTGAAAATTTTATGTTAACTAAAAATATTTAATCATGGGAACAATTAAAAAACACTACGATAAAGAGTTGCTAAAAGTAAAGCCAAACCTATACTTATTAGCCAACCTTGAGAAGCTAATAGCTAGAAAGAGTATCACTTTGAATGAATGGAGAAACACCGGTAAGTTTACCCCGCGCCTCGCATATCTTAAGTACAACCCTGATGTTGTTTTATTAAAGTCATGCACAGAGGTAATTGAGTATGTAGGAATGACTTACATACAAGTTTTGACTACAGGAGTCTATAGATACACAAAGTCAATTAGAGGCAAAGTGTTAGATAATGTAGAGGATAGTGCTTGGGAACAGGTTGCGCAAGAATTATTTTGCACAGAATGCGATAATAATAGTAAAAAAATGAACGAAGTATAGACATATAGCCTATCTTTGTCAAATAAACTAAAATACAATAAAGATGAAATCAGATGTTTTTGACCAATATGTAGAGCGAGTAATAAACTTGTTCAATATCACAAAGGAAGAGTTTTTCAGTAAGTCCAAAAAAAGAGAATTTGTAGATGCAAGGCATTTGGTATATTACCTATGCCACATGAGACCTATGCAGATAAGCTATATACAAAGGTATATGAACCAAAACGAGTACAAGATAGAGCACTCTTCAATTATACATGGTATAGCAAGTGTAAAGAAGAAAATAGAAGATGATGATGACTACCTCATTATAATAAAAGAGATGTACAAATCAGTATTTATATAATTAAAATCAACTTAAATTTAATCAAATGGAAATAGCAAAATATACTTTTGAAAAACTGTCAGCTATCAATGTGAACGCTCACGTTGAGAAGAAAAGCAACCTTACCTACCTATCTTGGGCTTGGGCTTGGAGCGAAACGAAGAAGGCTTGTCCCGATGCAACTTATAAGATCGGAGCCACAGACTACGATGAGACACTAGGATTCATGTGCCATACCGAGGTTACTATTTCAGGAGAGACATTGGAGATGTGGTTGCCCGTTATGGATGGAGCCAACAAGTCAATGCGAAAAGTACCTTACACCTACAAAGGGAACGCTTGGGAGTCAGGTAAGAAAGTAACTATTGACAAGACGGTAGAGGCAGCAACGACCTTTGATATAAATAAGACCATTATGAGATGCTTGGTTAAGAACTTAGCCATGTTTGGTTTGGGTATTTATATATATGCAGGCGAAGACCTACCGGAGACTATAGCAGAGGCGACACCTACGTCAGCACCAAAGCGAGAGGATGTTGTTTCAATTAAAAAAGAAGTTGAAGCGCCTACATTAGAGGCACTTGAAAAGGACACAGACAATTGGAGAAAAGTCGTTAAATATGTTACCGACAACAAGGTTCAAGGCATTGAGAAAATTGGAAAGCAACTGAGTCGAAAGTACAGCATGACACCTGAAATCAAAAAAATGATAATCAAATTAATAAGCGAATAGTCATGGAAAATTTAAAAGATGTTCTTGAGTTGTTGAAAGATGACACTCAATACTACAGAGGGATTGGTAAAGACTACCTATCTAATTCAGACATAGGCACGTTGCTCAGCAACCCACGTCTATATGGAAAAGAACGTGAAGACAGCAAGGCTTTCATGGAAGGAAGGTATTTTCATCAGTTGATTCTTGAGCCTAGCAAGGCAAAGGACTTAATGTTTGTGGATTGTAGTACCCGAACTACAAAGATATATAAGGAGTTTTGCGAAACGAACAGCCTGCCTTTTTGTATGCTACAGAAAGAGAAAGAAGATGTTGAAGAGTTGGTTTCTGTTATAAAGGCGAACATTACTTTTTACGAAGAGATCTTTAAAGAAGGCAATCAGTACGAGGTTCCTGCGGTTACGGAAATCCATGGGATGATGTGGAAAGGAAAGGCCGATATAGTTACTAACGAGATTATAATAGACCTTAAGACCACCTCAGACATAGAGAAGTTCAAGTGGAACGCAAAGAAGTACAACTACGATTCACAGTGCTATATTTATCAGATGCTTTTCGGAAAGCCGTTAGTGTTTTTTGTGATAGACAAAACGAGTCAGGTTCTAGGTATTTTCAGACCGACACAAGAGTTTGTCGATGGTGGAGAGCAAAAAGTCATTAAAGCAATCGAGGCTTACAACCGATACTTTTCTGTCAATTCCAAAGAGGATATAGACAGCTATTTTGTGGATGAATACTTATTTTAAAATCAATCAAATGAAAGAAATAGAACAAGAGCAATTACCTGCAGAAGTACATCAAATGCTACAAATGGTTTCGATGGATAAAAAAGATGAAATACAATCAGTCTTAAACAATGTTTTTAACTCAGTTTCAAACATGAAAGAGAGGTTAGAGTCAATTGTAGTTAAAGACGAGAATGATAAGGTAAGCATGAAGCTTGCTAACACCATACGCTTGGGCGTTCGTCAAGTAAGACTAGATGCAGACAAAATACTAGATGGAAAAAGGGCAGAGGTTCAGCAGCTAATGATTGGACATAAAACAGAAGATTCTTTGTGGCTAAAAGTGAAACAAGTCAAGGACTTACTGACTAAGGAAATAGAAACAAACGCAAAGTGGAAAGAAGACACTGCAGTTAGGTTTTTAAAAGTACAAGAGGAAGTCAAAACCAATGCTCGTGAATTTTCTGTCAATAAATTCAACGATTCAATAAGCCGGAATGAATACAAAGACATGAGCGATGATAGTTTCAGTGTGTTTTTAAAAGCGTTAGAGCAAGCGTTTAACGATGAGAAAATACAGGCCGAGAAAGAGCATATAGAGGCTAAAAGATTGGCAGAAGAGCAATCATTAAAAGATAAGGCACAAGCGATAGAGATGGCTAGAATTATCAAAGAGAATGAGTTTTTTAAAAAACAAACAGTGGTGTTAAAAGCCCCTACGTTAAGTTCTGATTTGGAAAAACTAGATAGCCTTATGGAGGATTTGAAAGCAATTAGTTTTAAGTATTCTTTTGACAGTGATTCTAACAAAAAAATATACAGGGATGTGGGTATTTTAATCGAAAAGGTAGTCAATCATATAATCGTTAAAAGTTTATAACGATTATGTTTCTTGAGTCTCATAATTAATTGTTACTAACATTTTGCAGCTAATAAATCGGGCGGCTTTTATAAACACATAGGTCGAGCCGCCTGTTTATTAGGTGCTGTTATGTTCTCGGTTTGCTACAATAAATATTAATAATTAAAAAAAAAATATGTTTACATCAAAATTTAGTCAAAGAATGATAAAATGGATTTACAGTCCAAAAAAGTTTATTATTAATTTAGAAATTCAATTTGGCAAGAAATATACTTTTATAGATATTGAAGTAATATCAAGGCTTAGAAGCCAAGCCATAGAGAGAGCAAAAGAGATAGCATTTAATGATGTTAAAATAATTGTCAAAGGCTCAAAGTCATTAGGTAAAGTAAGACAGTTGGATGAACTCTAGGCAAACTGGAACATAACGTTTAGTATATGCGTTCGGTTGCCAAAAAACACAAGACTAACTTTAAATTAATCACAAATGATTGAAGAACAAAATAATAATTCAGTTCAAGACCAATCTGGCAATAAGTCAAAACCGATGTTACCTGCCGTTAATTTTGGCAGTAGTGGAACTACAAATCAAAGATGCACAAATGGGCATACTTGGACTTATGCAGGTTCGATACACTATAATTTAGAAAATCATCCTTGCGATTGTGGTGCTGTTTTGTACCATACCGAACCTTGTAAATGTTGTGGTCAAAATGTATCCAATCATATTAATTCTAATAGTAGCTAACGTTCCCTCGCTTTGTGATGTTGCCGAAAAAACACACACCAAACTTTAAATTAAACACAAATTATGGAAAAACAAAACCAAGATTCAGTTCAAGACCAAGGTGGCAATATCACAAAACCGTTGTTATGTGAAGGCTTTGATTTTGTAATGTCTTTTGGAAAACATAAAGGCAAAACATTAGTACAAATATTAGACGAAAGTCCATCTTACATAATATGGTTATCTGAAAACAATGTTGTTAAAGTACCTGACGATATTTTAACAATGGCTTGTCACGATACTATGTCGCCTGATTTTGAAGATTTGCATAATGATTGGGGATGTCGTGATTAAACTTTCACATAACTATTAGATATGCGTATAAACTTGCGTTTTTAACAAAACTTTAAAATTAGTAATAACTTAAATAAATACAAACTATGGACGAGTTAGAAGATATATTAAGAAATTACCTAAATAAAGGAAGTAGCAGAATAGATGTTACGGCAGTTTTATCTCTTATAAAAATTATAAAAGAAGAACAAGCCAATAACTAGTTTTTTATGGAAACAATTTATTTTCAACCACCGGGTATTAGACCTCAATATTGCGAAGCTGGTATGATTTCAGAAACAGACACAGATTACATTTGGTATTTAGACGAGCCTTGTAAAATATTAATTAGCAAAGTTAAAATTATACCTAAAGAAAATGTAATATTTGACAAAAAAAGCCGATGTTATATGAAGCAGGAATTGTTAAGCAGAATGTTAATTTGAAACGATGAAGAAACTAAAAGATAAATTTATTATTGGCTTAATTATATTAGGTTTCTGTGGTGTTGTTTACGTAATTGGATATATAAAATATAACATTTGGAGAGCAGAACACCCACAGGCAAAGACTTGGACTTTCTTTGTGCCACGGGGTAAGTAAATTGTTTACAAAACCGACAAGGCTAAGGTTAGTAGCCGTAATCACTAACCATCAAATTATAACAAGACCTATTTAGGCTATTAATTTTAGCCATTGTTAGGCACTTTTAAAATTATGACTAAGATAGAAAACGCAATTATTGAAGCAAACAACAAAGTTATCGAAGCTCAAAGAGAACTAACTAAATGGCAAATAAAACACGAAGAACGAGTTTTGCAGAAAATAGCATTAGAAACTGTAAAAGGTGACGATAAATAATTTTTATTGTTGCTAACGTTTTGCAGCTAACAGAAGTGGATGCCTAAATAAAACTTCAAATTAATAGAAATGAAAAACAGAATAATTGAAATATGTGAACTAGGACAACCACAAAGTATAATTCATAGAGAAGATGAGCCGATTTCAGAACTAATCAGAACAACTGACTTGGTAGAAGAACTTAACGAGCAATTACTTATACCCGTTGTTGTTGGTAGTTTTGTGGATAAAGAAAAACAAGCCTATGAAGCAGGCTTTGAAGATGGTTGTACTGCAACTGCTAATGATTTTGGTAGTAGATTATAACACTATTACCTACAACGGACAGTTAAAAAATTGATACGATGAATAAAGAACCACAAGCAGTAACTTTTGCAAAACACGATTGTGATTATTGCAGAAATGTAGTTTACACCAACACAGAACATTATACAATGGACAGGTGTATGATATGTGAACAGATAATTAAATTTAGATGGAAGAGTTGGTGGAAACGGCTCACTTCAATTTTTTAATTTCCTACAACGGATTACGGGTATGGTTAGTTGCGGATAAATTAATAACAAACTTTAATAAAATGATACAAACAAAAGAAGAACTATTTTTGGCAGAATTAGGAATAAACACAAAGGAAGAGATAGAAGCTGATTACGGCTCTCGAATTAAAATCACAGACTTGTTAAAAAAATACCGAGCTGAGCAATTAACTATACCCGTTGTTGTGAAATCGTTTTATTGCTTTAAAGAAGTAATAGGTTTAAAGGATCAATGCAATAACCAATGTAAAGAATGCAATAAGTTTGTTAAAGATAATTTTTAGCAATAAAATGTTTTACAACGCATTGTTAGCTATTGTAAGCGGATTAATAAACTAAAATTTAAAATATGACACCAAAAGAAAAAGCAAAGGAATTGATGCAGAAAGCATACGATTTAGACCAACACAATAAAACAACACAAAGTGTATGTAAGCAGATAGCTTTGCTTTGTGTAGATGAGATAATCAAAGCAACTCAAAGAGAAACAATAAATGATAGCGGGACTGGAATTGAGGTAATACCTATGAAATATTGGATTGATGTAAAACAAGAGATTAGCTTATTGTAGCTAACGTGATGGCTATGATTAGTCATTTGAGGAACGAAAATTATTAATTATAGGTGGTGTTAGCCATCTTTTAAAAACACGGAAATGGAAAACGAATTAAATTATTTAAGTGAAAAGATTGAAGAACTTACTCAAGATAGAGATTGGAACGAAAGGGAAATAATGAAAATGGAACACTCTAAAATGAGATACGATATGAATGAAAGAGTAACAAGATTGAATACTGAAATTGAATTACTTGAAAATATACTAAACTTAGTTACTGAACACGCACTAACGTAGTGTTTTTTATTGTGGCTAACATCTGATATGTGAAACTTTAAAAGGGAAGGGGAAAACTCAGAGTACCCATAAAAATAAATATAATTATAAAATGAACAATTGCACCGATGAACAACCACATGAAAGACAAACACTAATACAAGCGTTTGAAAGATTAGAGTACACGTGTCTACAGTTACGTGAACTATCTGGATTGACCGAAAGATTGAATCAAAAACTAAACAGAACAGAAGGATCCATTAAAATCGAGGATGAAAGAGTTCAAAAAGAAGAAGTTTCTGAAATGAGTATAGTTGGACTTTTTAATTCTATTGCAGATAAAATGGAGATACAAATTAATGTTATTGGTAGTAATACCGAACGATCAATGAATATGATAGACTAAAAGCATTGGCTTTTTATTTTTGATAAGAAGCATGAAACTTTAAAAGGGAAGGGGAAAACTCAGAGTACCCATAAAAATAAATATAATTATAATGGCACAAGAAGAGAAAATTTTTGCAGACGGATTCATTTTTAAGAGGAACGATAAAGCTCCTGAGTTCGTAATTGGTAGATTGTCAATGAAAGTTGATGAAGCGATTGAATTTATTAAGAGCAACCAAAAGAATGGTTGGGTAAACCTTGGCATTAAACAAGCTAGAAGTGGTAACTACTATGTTGAGTTGGATACCTTTGAAGCCAACAAAGCAAATGCAGAGGTTAAACAAGCCGTAAATACTCCTATTCCGGATGGGATTTTTTTCGAAGGCGATGATTTAGATTCATTTTAACCTACAAAAAAAAGGGGAGCATGATAGTTCCCCTTTTATTTCCATTAGTTTGTACCGAAAATGACAAAAAAAAATCCCTATACTAACACTATACAAATATATATATATATATTTTTTTTTAAATTTCATTTTAATAAAATAATTGACATAAAAGACATTATAACTGAATGTCAATAAGTTATAAAAACAAAACCGACATAAAAACGACATAAAAATGACACGAAACGTAACAATCTTCCAAAACATTAGGGATACAGACACTCCCTTCTATCGTGATGTAAACGTTATCCTAGACAGGATACGAGAAGGGGCAGGGGCTACCAAGGACATAGTCAAGAGAATTAGACTTGAGAAAAACAAATCAGAACGTAACGAGATTAAGAAGCTATTGCCTGCTATATGCTTTAGCGGTACTTTCAAAAAACGATTAGATTCAGCAATCGAATTACACTCAGGACTTATATGTTTGGATTTTGATGGGTTCGAGAAACAAAAAGAACTTCTTCAAAACAAAGAGACAATATCTAAGAACAAGTATGTATTTGCAGTTTTCATAAGCCCATCAGGTAATGGACTAAAAGTGTTAGTCAAGATACCCGCAGACCTTGAGAACCATGCGAACTACTTTAATAGCCTAGAAAAGCATTTTAACAGCCCCTATTTCGATAAAACAAGTAAAAACATTAGTAGGGTATGTTACGAGAGTTACGACCCCTTAATACACGTTAATATCAATTCTAGCATTTGGGATGTTATCGAGGAGCCTGAATATACGGAGATAAGTAAAGTAAGAGATCAAGCGACCATAGCAATCACAGACGAAAATAAGATTGTAGACATACTCGTGCGGTGGTGGAATAAGAAATACCCCATGCAGGAAGGGCAGCGAAATCAAAACGCTTACATACTTGCAATGGCTTTTAATGACTTTGGAATAAACAAGAGCTTAGCAGCTTATGTGCTTAATCATTACGCTACATCAGAATTTCCGCTTTCAGAGATTGCAACAACAATCGACTCGGCATACAGGCACGTTGCGAACTTCGGAACCAAGTACTATGAGGATGATGAAAGAGTCAACAACATAAAGGCAAAGCTTAGACGGGGTGTTTCAAAAAAAGAAGTGAAACTTCAACTTAAAGACTCAGGACTAGATGAAGAGACCATTGATTCCGTGCTTAACAAAGTTGAGGATGAGAATTTAAAGATGTCATTTTGGACTAAAAACGATAAAGGTGCTATCAAAATTGAGCATATACTTTTTAAGCTTTTCTTAGAGGACTCAGGATTCTATAAGTTCTGTCCGGAAGGCAGTAGGAACTACGTTTTTGTAAAGGTTACCAATAATCTTATTGACCATACAACAGAGAAAGAAATCAAGGATTATGTTTTAAACCACTTACTAGAGCTAGATGACTACAGTATCTATAACTACTTTGCAGACCAAACCCGATTCTTTAAAGATGATTTTCTTACGTTGCTTTCGACTATAGAGATTTACTTTATTGCAGACAGCAAGGACTCAGCTTACTTGTATTACAAAAACTGTGCGGTTAAGATTACTAAGGATGCTATTAAAACAATAGATTATTTGGACTTAGGAGGTTACGTTTGGAAAGACCACGTGATTGATAGAAACTTTAATATTTGCGAGATCACAGGAGAATGTGATTTTAAAAGGTTTGTAAGCAATATAAACGGTGGCGATGCTAACAGGGTAAAGACCATGGAGAGTACATTAGGATTCTTACAGCACGGATACAAGAACCTATCTTTCTGTCCTGCAGTTATACTTAACGATGAAGTAATAAGCGATAACCCTGAGGGAGGGACAGGAAAGGGATTGATTATGAACGCCCTTAGCAACATGAAAAAGCTAGTGGTTATAGATGGTAAGTCCTTTAACTTTGAGAAGTCCTTCCCGTATCAGTTGGTTTCAGCAGACACACAAATCCTTTGCTTCGATGACGTGAAAAAGCATTTTGATTTCGAGAGACTTTTCTCTGTGATTACAGAAGGATTAACCCTTGAGAAGAAGAATAAAGATGCAATTAAGATTCCTTTTCCAAAGTCGCCTAAGGTTACATTGACAACAAACTATGCCATAAAAGGTGCAGGAAATTCTTTTGCAAGAAGAAAATGGGAACTCGAACTACATCAGTATTATAGCATGAGTTTTACTCCAAGAGATGACTTCGGTAGAATGATGTTTGGGGATTGGAATGATGAAGAGTGGTGCGAGTTTGATAACTACATGATTGGATGCTTAAAGTACTACCTGAATGCCGGATTGGTAAAGTCTAAGTTTGTTAATCTAAAAATCAGACAGCTATCAGCAGAGACTTGCCACGAATTTATAGAATGGTGTGGATTGGTAGACAGTAATGATAGAAGTGATATGTTGCCACCAAATGTAAGGCTCTATAAAAATGACCTGTACAGCAATTTCATTGAGGAGCATCCTGACTACGGAGCAAGGGGTAAGATGACTATTAGTAGAACTAAGTTCTATAAGTGGTTAGTTGCCTACGCTATATTTAAAGAAGGAATAATGCCCGATGAAGACCGAGACCATATTGGTCGGTGGATAATAATAAAGAAGAGATCAGACAACGATACACAAATTCAATTAAACTAAATAGACATGACGGAAGGACAATTAGTACACCTTGGAATGGTTAATTCATACAATGTGTTAGTGGGTAACGCCACCTTAGAGGAAATTATATCAGCCAAAATAGGCGTTTTCTCTCACTCCCTAGAAGAGTCAGATGCGAAGAAAAGCATAGAGCTAATGATTTTCTATTTTAAAGAAATAGAGATGTATGAATACTGTGCAGGACTACAGGATTATATTGAAGATGTTTTTGATAATGAAGGACTTTATAAAAAGAATTATTGTGGTTGCACCTATCCTCAGATAGAAAAGTACGTTAATAGAATTAAATGCAAAAAATGCGGGATGAAAATAGAACTGTAGACGTAATTAAGGAAACCTTTGGATACAACAACTATGAAATGTGGCAAAAAATGGAGCGCCTTAAGTTTGTTGTGCTATCTAAAAAAGATATTAATGTTGGCAGAGGAAAGAATGCGACAATAGAAAAACAATTCAAATACAACACCTCCAAGGATGTTATAGATAGAATTTTGAATAGCTGCGATTACTATAAAAAACTTTATGACGAAGATATGAAAGTACAAGAGGCGCTGTTAAGCGGAAATATTCAGTTTAGAGATTATCAAAGAGATATAATAATTAAAGGATCTAATGTTGTTAAAGACCATGGGTTTATATATCTCGCCATGGAAGTGCGCACGGGTAAAACACTTACAAGCCTAGGAATAGCATCATTGATTGGAGCAAAGAATGTATTGTTTCTCACAAAGCTAAAGGCAATATCAAGTATCCAAAGAGACTACTATGCATTGGCCCCTAGCTATGAGTTGGTGGTAATGAACTACGAGAGCATACACAAGCTTCCTGACACTAATTGGGATTTAATAGTGTGCGATGAAGCACACACCATGGGCGCGTTCCCTAAGCCAAGTAAAAGAGCTATTCAAGTCAATGGATTAGTTAAGTCAACCAAAGCAAAAGTAATACTTCTTTCAGGGACTCCTACTCCGGAGTCTTATTCTCAGATGTATCATCAGGTTTATGGAATCCCAAACAACCCGTTTAATCAGTTCAAAAACTTTTATAGATTTTGTGATAACTTTGTAAATGTTACTTCTAAGATTATTAACGGGTTTGCGATAAAGGATTACTCAAAAGGATTGGAGTCAATAATAAACAAGATGGCTCCTTATACCGTAAACTATACTCAAGAAGAAGCAGGGTTTATTGCTAAGACAACAGAAGAAGTGTTTGAGGTAGAGATGAAGGAGTCCACGTATAAGCTCATAAAAAAGCTTAAAAAGGATTTGTTGGTGCAAGGTAAAAAAGAGCTAATCATGGGGGACACGCCTGTAAAATTAATGAGTAAGGTACATCAGATGTTTTCAGGTACAGTTAAATTTGAAAGTGGTAAGTCCATGGTGCTTGACACAACCAAAGCAGAGTTTATTAAAGAGCAATGGGAAGGATGTCAGATAGGAATATTCTACAAGTTTAAAGAAGAATTGGTAGCACTGCAGCAGGTTTTTGGAGATAATCTGACAACAGAACTTAGTGTCTTTGAAGACACTTACAAGAACATTGCTTTGCAGATTGTTGCGGGAAGGGAAGGTATCTCTTTAAAAAAGGCTGAGTATCTTGTGTATTACAACATAGACTTTAGTGCCACGAGTTATTGGCAGTCAAAGGACAGGATGACTACCAAGGAAAGATTAGAGAATAAAGTTTTTTGGATATTCTCAAAAGGAGGTATCGAGCACGAGATTTACAAGGCAGTTACAAAAAAGAAGGACTATACATTAGCTCACTTCAAGAAAGATTTTTACATAAAATAATAAACTTAAATTAAAAATTATGATACAATATGAATGCGATGCAACAAGCTTTTTCGCTCCTAAATGCGAAGAAAAAGAAAAGGTTATTTTTTCATTTGCTGAGAAATCTTTGATTATCAATTTTTGTGATTCCGAGGAAAAGGTACTAGAGCAATCAGAAATATGCAAAGCCGATGCCATAAGAATAGCCAAACTAATACTCTATTGCTATGAGGTATAAAATAATAAGCAAATCATTTTGGGTGCTGACTGTAGTACTCCTTGCTTTATCACTAACATTAATTTCAAAAGGATTTTAAACATGAATTGGGAACAAGAAAAAGACGAAAGAGACAATAACTGTAAATATTGTGAAGAAATTTGTGAAAATAGTTTTTGCAATAGCAGATGTAAAAAAGCATACGAATCAGAAAATTAAAAAAAATGAAAAGCAAAAGAAACAAGTTGGCCGGAACTCATCCTTCTTACGATAAGTTAGGTATGTCGGAAGAAAGAAAGAAAAAGAAGTTAGCTTATGACACTAAATACCAAGCGACTGAAAAGAGAAAGACCTACAGGGCAGAGCTGAACAAAGCTAACCGAGATGCAGGGACTTACGGAAATGGCGATGGTAAAGATATGAGCCATACACAAGCAGGAAAACTTGTAAAAGAAAACATGAAATCAAACAGAGCAAGGAACGGCAGCAACGGTAAGTCTACTAAAAAATGATAATGTGTTTGTGCGTTAATGACGAAAACAAACCTCCGGGAATCCCCGATGACAAATGGGTAGAGAAAGGACAAGAGTACACAATCTCTTTTACAATGACTGTTTCGCCTCAAAAGAAGTTAGCATTTCAACTAGTCGAAATTGAGCTAGATGATAGTTGTGCTCCATACAGTTGGTTCTTGTCGGAAAGGTTTGCTGTTAAAAACGAAGACCTAGAAACCCTTATTAGTTTTATAGAAGAATGCAATGAGATTACCTATTCAGTAAAAGAATTAATGAATCAAATCAACAACAAATGAAATTAAACGCAAACATCCCAAGTTTCAAAGGCTTTGTTAGAAAGTCCTATTTTACAAAACTAGAAGAAGATTACACAGAATTTTATAACGTTTATGTTTTTGGAATACAATCATGTTCCGGAAAGATACTTACGTTTCACGTAATGACGGACAGTGGAATGCTAAGAAGCAGAGTTCCTTTATCCGAAATATACGCAAAGGAGCCAACAAGTGATATACCCTTTAACTACAAACAGCTATGGGATTGCTTTAGCGAAAACGTTGCTATAGTAGAATATGAATTTTTAGCTTTTCACAGGGCAGAGATAGTGCTCAGAGACAGCACGAAGGTTTGGGGTACTTATATCTTCACAGTAGATTGGTTTAACAATCCATACAGTGATGAGCCATCTGACTATAAATGTGGCCATGTATTTGAGGCAGATGAAGGTTACTTATTGTGTATGCCAAATAACAGGATATTTTGGAGAGATAGCAATTGGGTTACAAAAAACCTTCCTGACAACCTAAAACAGTTTAAGGTGGACACAGAGCTTCTTTCAGTAGAAAACCAATCAGACAAGTGGGTAACAGAGGATAGTAATTCATTTTATTACGATATACATGAAAGAAAGCAAGATACAGGCGAAGAAAATTAAGGAGCTAGAGGCTGAGGGGTACTACGTGATTAAATTGATAAGCACAAATAAAAATGGTATCCCTGACTTAATAGCAATACCTAAAGACTCAGACGTCTTGTTTGTTGAGGTAAAAGGCCCCAAAGGGGTTCTTTCGCCTTTGCAAGAGCACAGGATAAAAGAGTTAAAAGGTCAAGGCATAAAAGTTGAAGTTTATAAACCACTATGATGAATGTAAATCAAAAAGAAATCGAAAAACTAAAAAGCATAGTTAACTATAGTTTTTCAGTAAACCTATCTGCTAATAATAAGAAGAAAGAGGTCATTATTGCTCGGTCAATATATTCAAAAATAATGAGAGAAAAAGGTTATACCTTTGACTACATTGGAAAGTCTTTAGGAAAATCTCATGGTGCAATTTGTCATTACATTAATACCGTAGACTTATTGTTGTCAGAGAATACAAAGCTTAGAGATAAGTATTTTTTTTGTAAAGACAGTTTTTTAAATACTAGAGAACCATTTAAGGTTCTTTCAGACAAAGACCTAGAACAATATATGTTTATTATGAACCTGCAGAACGAATTAGAAGAAGCTATTAATTCAAAAACAAAGTTGTTATATCATTTTGTAGATTATATGGAAGGTTATCAAACAAAGAAAGGTATTATGCCAAGTATAGAACAATGCAGAAACTATATTATACCGTTATTTAAAAACCAATGACAAAATGAATCAGGATAAAAAAGCAGAAAACAGAAGAGCTTCTAGGATTTGTAATAGAATAATTCAACATCATATTTTGTTAGACAACATTTATGAGCTATTGGTTGACCGTAACTTTATCACTGTAAAAAAAGATATTGATGTCTTAATATTAGAATTAAGAGGTCTAATAAAATCAAGCGTAGACGATGACTTTTGAAACAGAGCAAGACATATTTAGAGAAAACAAAGCAATCTCCGTATTTGTAAATACATTTGGAGGTTCTTTTAAAAAACTAGACCCAAAAGACATTGACTTTAAAGTATTTGACAAAGATGGTGTCTTGATAGCTTATGTAGAGGTCAAGGGAAGGATTAAGCCAATGATCAACGCATATCCCCTGCCTGTATCCGCAAAAAAAATACTAAAACTTGTTGACAAGAGATTAAACCCCGTGGTAATATGGTGTTGTGAAGACGGCATAATATACGGCCAAGTAAAAAAACTGAAAGGAGAAATCACGTGGGGTGGTCGCACATCACGTGAAGGCTCTTTCAATGACACTGAACTTATGGTTTTCTACGAAAAACAAAAGGGACTAAAATACATTAGGTTTGTGTAACCTATATTTAAACCAACCATTTGTTTTTACTTATCTTTATTAAAGTTGCTTGGCCCTGCAAACGTTTTTCTTTTAAAAACTCTTTGTCCTCCAATTTTTTTAGTCTTTTTATCGGCACTATAATCAAAATCCTCATCTCTAAAGTCTTGCTTCTTACTTTCAAGTTCTCTTAATATTAATTTTTCTTCATTAAAAGTATTAAACCAATCTGAATTTTCTCCAAAAGATTCTTCCCAAGAGGCTCTGTCGTACCTTTTCATCTCTGTTTCGTTTTGGTATTCTCCAAGAAGCTGAAGTTTCTGTTCTTTTATCTCGCTTGATTTTTCAAGTCTTTCTTCTTTCTCCTCAGGAGTTTCGCTATCTATTCTGTCTATTCTTTGTTGAATAATTGCCTCTACATCAGAATCTCTCGTATTTTCCATCATTTCTCTTAGGATTTCAATATCACGATTGTCATCTATCTCGGACTGCTCGGCTTTTTCTTCTTTTCGTGCAGCTTCATCATAATCGACAGGTTTCTTTTTAGCAGTTTTCACAGCGCCTCTAACTAAACCTGCAAACTCGGCAGTACCTAAACCAAGGTTTGTTATTATAGCAGGCCCTATCAATAGCTGTAAAGCCTCTTGGTCATCTTCTGATATTTGCTTTTCGTTACCAAAATCATCTTCGTACACACCTGTTACAGATAAAGAGATTAAATCATGGAGCTGAGAAGCCCTGTCAAGAGCTATTCCATACATACCTAGATTTTTAACAAAGTCTTGCTTTCTAGTACCATAAATAGATAGCCTCTCCTCTTCGCTAACGCCCATTGCATCGTTTACTGTATTAAGTAGCCCGGAAGCTCCTGTTTGAACAAACATATCAAGCATAGGCACAGGAGAGAAAAAGTCTATAACACCACCTGTAACTTGCCCTTTAATAATATTGTTTATTCTCTTCTCCTCTTCCTCTTCGCTTTCAGTTCGTCCCATTACCTCTAGTACTACGTATCCCATTGATATTGAAATACCTGCTGATATTGTTCTAAAGGTAAAAACCTCAGCCGCAAACCCTGCAAGAGACCTTGCAGCGATTACCTTATCTTCTCTTGTAGAAACATTCCAATATCCTAGTGTTGAAAGGTCTGCGCCTACTCTTGATGATTGGTTCATTCTAAAACTAGCAAAAGGCATAAGAAGCTTGACGATTGCCTCTTTACCTGTTTCTCTTGAAGAGAACAAAGCACCGGAAAGCGCCATATCCGAAACGTTTTGCTGTCTGTCTACCATTCTCTGAGCATAGTTTGCTGCTTTCTCATTGGGGATGTGAGTAGAATAATTTAATCCCTTCACATCAATGCCTTGCTTCTTTAATGATTGCTCGTAATACGCTGCCCAAGATGCTCTTGCAATTGCTACATCAGGATTTACTAACAATAATTGTAACATCTTTTTGTTGGCATTTTCTATTAGTTTCATTGCTTCGCCTAATTTTGAATCGGCTGCCTGTTCAATAAGTGAGTTTATAGAATCTATATCTGCTGTAGATTCAACACCTCTATTGGAAATACCATATCCCAAATTGTTAAGCCATATATTAAAAGCAGGGTCATAAGCCTTACCTAAATTTAAACTGCCTGCATTTATAAGAGTGTTTACGGCTGCAGGGATTACTTGTTTTATAGGCTGAGTAACACCTGCTAATGCCTGTCCAACTCCAAGAGTAGCCACCTTGTTTAAGCCTCTCATAAAATTAGAAAGCTCATCGTTTGAGTAAGGGCTTTTGTTTCTTATGTTTCTAATGTATAATTCTATTCTACCTTTTAGTAAATTAGCATCTGCTGTATTTGGTATTATTTTAGAGAAACTATTAGAATTTAGAAAAGCTTGTACCTGTCTTAAAGGCCCTGCAGTTTCAATATCTACAAGCGCATCATACAAGGCACTAGCATTGTTCTTATCAAAAGATAAATCTATATAGGACAAAACCTTTTTATTGCTGTTTTGAGGAAGATTAGCTGTCTCTGTAACAGCTTCTAGTCGCCCTGTGTTCTTATTGTACAAAACGCCATTTGTATTAAAAATAAAAGCCGATTCAGTTTCAAGTAAATCTACCTCCTTTGGAGCGCTTCTCATCCGTGTATATTTGTCAGGAGAACTATAGTTTACCCCTTTCTTTAATACTTTATTGTACACATTTAATGCAACATCAGCTAATCTATCAAACTTGCTTTCCCATATTTTACTCCAAGCATCAATTGCCTCTAAGTTTATAGGGTCTGTGTTGTCCTTGATGTCCTGAATGTTTGTTGAGTTAACAAGGATTTTGGCGTAAAGCTTCTGATAAAGAAGACCTTTTTCAACTTCTTGAGCATCTCCCTTAGCCAATGCTTCTATTGATTGCTCAATTAATCCCTTACGTCTATTAAATTCGGCTTGCATTTGCTCTACGTCTCCAATTATGTTCCTCATCATAAATGAGGACATCTCTCTTTCCGTGTCATTGTAGGCAGTGTTAAACTTTTGTCCGTTAGGCTTTATATTGTTTTTATAAAACCTACTGACATAATCTTTTATTATGCTATTGGCATTATTTTCTGCAAAAGCTTTCTTGTTTATTAGCTTTGTTAAGCCCATTGAGTCTTGAACATCTCCTCCTCTTGTAAATCCTTTAAATAGCTTTTCAAATACTAGAGATAAGTTAGTTGTTTGTTCCGCAAGAACTCTTCCAACTCCTTCTGAGAAATACTTTTTTAATGTGATAGCAGAAATACCGTCTGCTGCTACTTCTTGAGCGTTAATCTCTCCCATATAAGAGAAATATACCGCAGACATCCCCGCAGTAGAATTGTTCACTAAGAAGTTGAGAAGGCTATCAACGGCTCCTATAGAAACCTTTGAGCTCATCTTGTCAGTGTCCATTTCTAAAAATTGTAATATAACATTCTTTTCAGAAGCTGAATATTTAACGTCATCTCCTGTCATAGGGTCAAATCCATTTTCTATTGCAAATAGAATCCTCTTTTTATATACCTCGAACGCTTCCTTTATAGCTTCTTTTACAATTTCATCATTCTTCTCGGACATTGGCTCGTCCTTAGTTAATAATGCAGTCATTTCCGCTTCACTAAAAGAGGAGGCATTAATCCCATAAAGGCTTTCAATCTCAGCAATTTTTTCGTCCTTTAAAATCTTCTCTTGTCTTTTAATCTCTGCTGAAACATATTTGTTGGCATCCTTTATATTTACCGTATCGGCAAAAGCAACCTTTGGATTTTTAATTGAGGAGCCTTGTATGGCTGTTTTAATCTCTTGAGCCATTTTGTTGTACGCCTCAATATCTTCTACAAGCAAAGGGTTTATTTCTGTAAATGCAGCCCCTAAATCTCTTAGGTTTGCATTTTTCTTATCATTTTTTGATAGTTTTTTAATTGAAGCCCTTGTTTTTTTAGCAATATCAACATTACTAGCGTAGTCTGCATTTTTAAATACCTTGGTCATGTAGTCTGTGAATCTTTGAACAGAAGTTTCGCTGAAAACATTGACCTTGCTAAAGGCTCTAAGAACGTTGGCCGCCTGTGTAGACGTAATTTTGCCTGTCTTTTTAAGTTCTTTTATTTCTTTTGAAAGCTGATTGCTTGCTAACCTAAACGCACGAACCGCGTCTTTCGCACCTCTAGCCAAATCTTTAATTTGCTTTTTTAATGCGGTCTTCTCAGTCATTGTTATTTTGGTGACATTTTTAATTGTACCAAGTATTCTACCAACTGAAGGAGCAGACTTCTCTTTTAATCCAAAGTCTTTTCTTATTTTACGAACCAATGCCTCTCTCTGCACGTCTGTGGCGTTTTCGTAGACTTTCGAGCCCATAACATAGCTCATAACATTATCGACCATCTTTTGAGCGCTAACTCTTCTGCTCTTAGATTTTTTAACAATACCATCAACCTCAACTATCATCCTGTCGAATCCGGGGAGCTCAGCTTCAGAAAGACCCTGTGTCTTTGAAGGTGCTACTGAAGGCGCAGGTGGTGCTACTGAAGGCGCAGGTGGTGCTACTGAA
>Ga0222649_1000032_pt1 | contig 60933 bp, 65 predicted proteins | sample AntAcemetagen337_FD_179865 | JGI IMG/M metagenome (GOLD analysis project Ga0222649, IMG submission 179865) | Saline water microbial communities from Ace Lake, Antarctica - #337 | ecosystem: Environmental > Aquatic > Non-marine Saline and Alkaline > Saline | place: Antarctica: Ace Lake... | reverse complement strand
GTGTTTTCAAAAGGGGTCTTGACAAATACTGGGGACACGACTGTTGTTGGAGACCTGGGAGCTGTAGGCACGGTTTCCGGTTTCTCAACGGCACAGCAATCAACAGCCGACTCCGCAACGGTTCTCGACAGCTTAGTCACTGCATACGCTGAACTTGGAGAGGCTTCGCCGGCCACGGCAATCACAGGCCCTATTGGCGAAATGACTCTGACGCCCGGTGTTTATTCTTCCGCTGCCGCACTCACTATAAACGGCCCGTTAACTCTTGACGCATCATCGGATCCTGATGGAGTGTTTGTTTTTCAAGTGACCGGTGCCCTAAGCACCTCGGCGAACAGCAGAATCACAATGGTCGGCGGCTCGGCTGAAAACGTTTACTGGCATGTAACTGGCGCCGTAACGCTTTCCGCAGCGTCTGCGTCGACCGTCTCTGAGTTCGTTGGAACATTGCTGGCAGACGGAGCAGTTACTGCCGGTGCTGGTGCAGAGGTGCAAGGTCGGTTATTTTCTGTCAACGGAGCCATGACTTTGGCGTCTAACGACATTGCCCGAGTGCTGACCCAAGATGAATTGAGCGCTATACAAGCAGAGAAGGACGAGGCAGCCAGAATGGCAGCTGCTCGCCTGGCCTCAATAACGCTTGGCAGGGCCGAAACTTATGCAGTATTTGCTGGCGCCGCCTTCACTTCCGGCACCGACGGTGCCGCTCCGGTTCGACCTTCGCTAGTGGTGGGAAATGTTGGAGTAGTTGGCGCCCCGACCGGTGTCCCAATGGTTCAGCGCGGTGACCTCGTAACTTCGGGCTTGACTGGCGAAGCTTCGGTTGCGGCCGACCTTGAAGTTGCCTACGAAGCACTAAAAGCCTTGCCGTCAACCAATGCGCTTTCGGCCACATTAGGTGCCGTAACTCTTTCACCCGGTGTTTACACCCAAGCCGGGGCAGTATCGATAACAGGCCCACTGGTTCTTGACGCCGGTGGCGATGCAAACGCTGTGTTTGTTTTCCAGCTAGGGGCTGCTCTAACCGTTGATGCGGAGACAGGGATAACCATTATTGGTGGTGGTTCACCTCAGAACGTTTACTGGCAGGTTCTAGGTGCCGCGAGCCTAGGTGCAGATTCTAGGTTTGTCGGATCACTTCTTTCCAAGGCTGCGATTGCCTCAGGCAAAGATGCAAGCGTCCTAGGGCGATTGCTCTCAATTGATGCGGCCGTGTCCCTTTACAGCAATGATATTGATGCTGTCGCTTCTTCTACATCGGCAGCAGCTTCGACGATTTCTCAAATAAGCGCCGAACAGCTTTCAGCATTGACTTTTGGCCAGGCCAGTACATACGCCGCCTTTTCTGGAGCGGCCTTCAGTAATGCCGGCACGACAACTGTGACCGGCGATGTAGGATCAGTGGGAGCTCTTTCCGGTGCGACAATGACACAAACCGGAAGCATCAAGACCGCTGACCTAGCGTCCATTAAGGCGGATTTAGAGTCGCTGTACCTTGCGACAAGTAGATTGCGAACAACGACTGAGCTTTCCACAACTGTTGGGGCCACGACACTAACTCCGGGCGTGTACTCGGCCGCCGCTGCCCTCACTGTCTCTGGCGACTTGATTCTTAACACCGGCACCGACGCTGATGCTGTGTTCGTATTCCAAGTTGTCGGTGCTCTTGATCTTCCAGCCAGCGCAGAAATCACAATCACCGGGGCCGGCTCAGCCGCCAACGTTTACTGGCAGGTAAAGGGCGCGGTCGCGCTCGGTGCAAATTCGAAGTTTGTTGGAACAGTTTTATCTAAGGGTGCCGTTGCCGCTGGAAGTGAAGCAACTGTCCTAGGGCGATTAATCTCTATTGACGCCGCACTTGCACTCAACACAAACACAGTGGATAACGTTTCAATAGCTCTAGCTGCTGCGGCAGCTCAGGCCGCTCAGGCCGCTTCGGATGCTGCTGCCGCTCAGGCCAGGGCTGATGCGGATGCTGCTGCCGCTCAGGCGAGGATTGATCGCGCCGATGAGCTTTCTCTTAGTTCTGCCGCTTTAGCTGCGTTGGCTGCTGCAGATGCCCTGGCTGCTGCGGATGCATTGGCTGTCTTGGAAGCTTCAGATGCATTGGCTGCTGCGGATGCATTGGCTGCGTTGGCAGCTGCGGACGCATTGGCTGCGTTGGCAGCTGCGGACGCGGCGGATTTGGCTGCTGACGCTGCTAAGGCTGCTAAGGCTGTGCAAGTGCAGCAGAGGGTGGTGGCCGCCGAGGCCGAAGAGGTGAGGGTTTACGGCCCTAAGTCCGTAATCACCTTCGCACCGACCCCGAACTTACTTGACATTAAAATAACTCCAGTTCTGAAGAATGTTGTGCTTCAAATAGCTGTAGTGCCCGCAGGACCGATAGCGGGTGGAGATGCATCGCGTGCAGCTCAGTACTAATCTGCAGCAATGAAGTCAACTCGAGCTATTTCCTCGGCGCGTGTGGGTCATTTTGCAACGAGATATTGGCGGTTCCTAGACCGCAAAATAAATGTGTTCTTAAAAGCCATGTTCACAATAGTCCTACTCGCAAATGTTGTACCCGCTAATGCCGACAAAAGCTACGTAGCAAACATTGAGACGCTCACGATCTCAATAAACCGGGTTCAGCTCTCGGGGACACTGGTGAACATCGACCTAGATCAAACCGGATCACTTGCACCCCCTGCAGATCCGCATGTTGCCGGGTGGTATGTGGGCGGCTCAAAACCCAGCGGTGTGGGCAGAACAGTAATCGTCGGTGCCGTTGACTCCAAGGGCGAGACCGGGGTGTTTTGGGAGCTTAGGCAGGTAATTGTCGGCGACCTCATTGTGATACGAAGTAAATCCAACATGGTTCATTCGATAGAAACTTTTTTAGTGACAGAGGTCGCGCTCTATCGAAAGTCTGACTTTCCAACAGCACGCCTCTACGCAAATCTTAGCTACGAGGGTGTTGCCCTAATCACTGATGGTGGCCCAAATGCAAGTAAAACTGCCTACCTTGGAAACCTGGTGGTTTATGCCCAGCTGCAATCACGGGTCCTGCTTTACTAACGCACCGCGTTAATTTTGCTGATCGATCACGCCTTCGATATTTTTTGTCCCTAAGACGGCTCCAGCACCCGCAATTGCATTTCGGGCAGCGGGGCAACCCCTTTCCGCCACCGGGGGTGCTGCTCCATCGCAAGACCAAAAGAGACCATGAGGATTTAGAGGAATCACCCACTGGCCGATTCAGCTAGTTACCAGAAGAACCCCGGCAAGGCACGCACCCTAGTTAGAGTAGTGAAATGACAGATTCCTCATTCGACGTAGTAAGTAAAGTTGACCACCAAGAAGCTGACAACGCTCTAAATCAAGCAGCGAAGGAAGTCGAGCAGCGCTACGACTTCAAAAATACCGATGCCAGTGTTGCCTGGAGCGGAGAAATGATCATGATTATGGCAAACTCCGAAGAGCGGGCCAAGGCGGTTCTAGATGTTCTCCACACCAAGCTGATCAAGCGTGGCATCTCCATGAAGGCTCTGGACTCTGGTGATCCTTTCCCATCTGGCAAGGAGTACCGGATTGAGTCCACTCTCAAGGCCGGGATTGATCAAGAAAATGCCAAGAAGATGACCAAGCTAATTCGCGACGAGGGACCCAAGAACGCCAAAGCTCAAATCCAAGGAGATGAGCTAAGGGTTAGCTCTAAATCTAGGGATGATCTGCAGGAAATAATTGCATTGCTAAGAGGCGCGGACTTCCCGCTTGATCTGCAGTTTGTGAACTACCGCTAGGAAAGGTTTTAGCTAACCAATTGCGAGGTAGCCGGTTCCGCTTCCGGTGATCGAAAAGAATTTGGCCGCACGCATAAATGCCGCTTCCCCGGGAGCAAGCTGAATCAACTCATCAAGTGAATTAGACAGCGTTATTTCGCCGGCTACACACACCAAAATTGCGGACCCATTGAGCGCCAAATCAACAAGCATGCAGTCACTACTTGGCGTGACTCGATAAACACTAAAATCCTCAACTGGAACCGGATACTCTTCTAGGCCCTGTGACAGCATCTTGGCCTGAACCAGCGGATCTTCAAGAGGCTCAAATATGAGCAATTGCATGAGCTCCTCAAGATCGATTGGCTTCTTGGTTAGGCCCCCACGCAGCACGTTGTCACTGGCTGCCATGACCTCGACCCCGAGGCCGGATAGGTAACTGTGGATGTTGCCAGCTGGCAAAAATAGTGCTTGACCCGGCTGCAAGGTGACCTGATTCATCAGAACCGACACCAAGAGCCCATTGTCATTTGGAAACTCCAAATCAAGTTCGGCAATCAGCTGAGCCCGATCGTCACCCAGCACATCTTTCGATGCGGCAAGTTGGTTGACTACCGTGTCGCTTGCATCAAAAGCCCACTCAGTAGCGCCCTTGAGCCCCTCTTTTTCGAATGCCTGAAGCCAACCCGAAAAGATCTCGTTGCTGTTTGCTAACGACGCAATGTCCTTTGCAACTTCCAGGTTCGACCTAAAGCCACAAAGTGCTTTGAACTCTGAAACCGCGACGATTAGTTCAGGTTTGTGGTTGCCGTCCTGGTAACCGGGGGCACCAGACTCGAATTGTTCAATAGCTCTTTGTTTCGAAGGGTGAGCCTGAATCGACAGCGGCTTGGCCGCTGCCAAAAGCTTCACCAAGTAAGGGAGTTGTCCGATTCGTTCCAGCAGGTTGCCACCGATGTGATCATCAATTTCTGAAGGGTCTAAGCGATGAGAGCCAAACCAAATCTCGGCTTGCGGCTGACCGTTTGAGTCGATGCGCTTGAGGGCTGGAATCAGTTCAAGCGAACCCCAGGCATAGGCCTTAGGTTCATTGGTCAACCGAAAGATAGTCACGTCGCAAGCCTACCTAGCACCATCTTCGGTAACGATAATTGAGATCGGACCAGTGGCAGGGTAGGCGGCATCAAGCTCGCTCCGGCGAGCACGTTTCACAACGCTCGCCGCAATAAAGCCGGACCCGACCGCCATAACAATCGGGAAGAACAACGCCAAGGACAACCCAATGCCCTCCGACAGTGCGCCCATCACAGTTTTGGCTACGATGGAGATCACCGCGTTGAAAAGGCTCAGGCTGCTAACCGCCCAAGCGGTTGACACTCCCGGGATGTGGCCGGCGGCTGAATAAAAAGCAGGCGAAACCGGAGCAAGACCAAGACCTGCTAATCCCCAGAAAACACCGGTGGCTATCAAGCCAATTTCCGGACTAAATGAAGCCAACTGACCTGCGGTCAATGCGGAAATTGAGAGCGTAATGGCTGCCAAGAAGGCACCGCGCGAGGCCATGGTGTGAGGATGCCAAACCCTTGCCAAGCGGGTCATCGACAAACGCCCGATGATCATGCCGGTCATGAAGGCCGCGAATGGAACGGAACGAAGTGCCACATCTGCATTCAAGACATCTTTTGCAAACACTGCCGCCCAGTCGATGATCGCCACCTCTGGATAGATGCCAAAAAACAGACCGACTGCTAGCAATCGAAGTTCAGCCGGCATTTGATAGATCCTGCGCTTGACTGTATTGGCTTTTTCCTCGAGGTGCCCATCCTCAGTTGGAGACAGCAGCCAACGAAGATTGAATTCAAAAATTATGAGGGTCGCCACTCCAACAATCAGCAAGTAGACTTCGAGGCTCAGATAAACAGTTCCAAGACCGCCGCTTATAGCGGCAGCGACCGCACCCAGGCTCCAGCCGGCGTGCATTCTGCCCATGACGTTTATGCTGATCTGCTTTTGCAGCATAACCGCAGCGGCATTTACGCTCACGCCCATCAGCGAAATGAAAAAGCCAAAGCTGGCGTTCAGGAAAAACCAAACTAGCGGTTCGTTACTAAAGGCAAGCGTCACCAGGAAAACCATGGCTCCGTAGTTTGAAAATCTGATAACCGCCCTAGAGCCATGTCTCATAATCAATCTCGACGCGAACAAAAGTGGTGTGATTGAACCGATGAGACCGAATCCAATTATGGTTCCCCAGGTGGCGAATGAGACATCCAGCCGAGCAATGTATTCCGGCACCCAGGCCACGGAGGATAGGGCTGCGTGACCCATGGCGATGAAGGTTGCCAGGGTGGCGATCTGAGCTTTTCGCAGTCTGGCACCTGGCAGACGTATCACTTGGCTATCCTTTGGAGATTTTCAGTATCTCTTCGCGGTCGAAGAGCTTCATTCTCTCGCGTCCGAGGGCTTCCCCGATAGCTTTTTCCTTGGAATTAATCTTCAACCACTTGGCCCAGTCCACAAAGTCGATATTTCGATCCTCTAAAGTTTCAATAATCTGGTGTTCGCCAGCAAGCTCCGGTTGCCACCATCGATCTCGATCTTGAAGGACGTTCCCAATAGTCTCTATGGCGTCAGCCTTGGTGTGGCCAATAAGTCCTACTGGTCCACGCTTTATCCAACCGGTGCAGTAGACACCCTGGAGACTCTGGCCATCCTCACCAATTACCCGACCGGCCTCGTTGGGAATCACCCCGGATTTAGCATCGAAGGGAATCTTGTCAACGGGTGAGCCAAAGTAGCCGACCGCCCGATAAATGGATTGGATTGAAAAGCTTGTTGTCTCTCCGGTTGGAACCACGCCTCCGGAGCCGTCAAGTTTGGTTTTTTCAATGGTCAGTGAAGCAACCTTGCCATCCTGGCCGACAACCTCAACGGGGCTTGCAAAAAAGTGCAGATGGAGCCTGCGGTCCTGAGGCTCTTGAGGGTTTGCGCGCAACTGCTCAAGGGTTTTTACCATCACTCGAATCTGGTTATTGCTGTCAATGGCATCTTGAGAACCCTGGTCATACTGAAAATCCTCGTCATACACGATTGCTTGAACACCGTCGATGTGGAGAGCCTCACGCAGCTCCAACGGCGAAAACTTAACCTGGGCTGGACCGCGGCGACCAAAGACGTGCACATCGGTCACTGGCGAGTTCCTAAGGCCCTGGTAGACGTGATGTGGAATGTCTGTAACCAGAAGGTCATCTGGGCGCTTGACGAGCATGCGAGCCACGTCAAGAGCCACGTTTCCATTGCCGATTACTGCTACCTCTTTGGCGTTGAGTGGCCAAGTTCTAGCAACATCCGGATGCGCGTCGTACCAGTTGACAAAGTCCGCTGCCCCATAGGAGCCATCGAGATCAATGCCCGGTATCGCTAACGAGGCATCCTTGATGGCGCCGGTTGCAAATATGACTGCGTTGTAGTGCTTTTTTAGGTCTTCTAGATCTAAATCTTGGCCATATCGGACGTTGCCAAAAAACCTTATATCTCCACGATCGAGAACCTCGTGAAGAGCATTGATGATGCCTTTAATTCTCGGGTGATCCGGAGCAACTCCGTAACGAACGAGGCCATAGGGAGCCGGAAGGTGATCAAATAGGTCGATCGATACTTCAAAGTCACGCTCAGCCTTCAAGATCAGGTCCGCCGCATAAATACCGGCGGGACCTGCGCCAATGATTGCGAGCCTTAGCTTTGACATTAGTTACTGTTCCTTTTCTAAACTGTTTTTTCTAAGCTGTGATTTTTCTGTAACTTAACCCTTGCGCTCGACAACTGCCAATGCAAATGCCTCTAGTGCTGTTCGAACTTTGCCCTTTGGCAGTGGTGCGATAGCGGCTATCGCTAAATCTGCCCAACGCTTGGTTTCTAATTTGGATTCTTCCATGACCGGGTGCTTTCGCAGTCTTTCAAGAACCTCAGGAAGCGAAGCGGCATCTAGACCCGAAGAAATATCCCCAAGTAACTTGACTGACTCGGTGTCATCGTGCTTGGCAAGTAGCAGCACTGGAAGAGTTGGGACTCCGGCGAGCAAGTCAGTCCCAGAGATTTTGCCGCTTTGCGACTTGGTGGATTCAATGTCGATGATGTCATCGATGAGCTGGAAGGCAACGCCAATGCTTTGCCCAAATTCCTCAAGTGGCTTTTGAAAAGATGAATCGGCGCCCGAGAGCATGGCACCGAGTTGCGCGGCTAGGGCAATCAATGATCCAGTCTTGTCTCTCAACACCTGAATGTAGTGATCCACCGGGTCTTCTTGATCGATTGGCCCGATAGTTTCGTGAAGCTGCCCCAAAACCAGTTGCTCAAAAATCTTTGCCTGCAATTGCAGCGCCTCTTGGCCCAAGCCAGAAACCAGGTTAGAAGCCCGGGCAAATAACAAATCCCCGGTCAAAATAGCAATGTTATTGCCCCAAACAATGTGGGCAGTGTCGACGCCTCTCCTTGTGGAGGCCTGATCCATAACATCGTCGTGATACAGAGTTGCTAAATGAGTGATCTCCATGACCACTGCAGCATCTAGGACATCTTCACCGCCAGGGGTTCCCAGGTGCGAGGTTAGAAGCGTCAATACTGGACGCATCCTTTTGCCACCAGCTTTTGCCAAGTGACTAGTCATCGAATCGACCATTACTTCCGCGTGAGCAGTGGCCTCGATGAGTCTTTCCTCAACCTTTGCTAGGTCTGATTCGAGGCTAGATAGCAGCGCTTTGTCAGTTACCAACCTAAGTTGGCTGGGCAGTGCGATTTTCATTTCTCCCTTATGGCCGAATGAATGGCAACCACACCGAAACTCAAGTTCTTCCATTGAGTTTTAGAAAAGCCAGCTTTAGCAATGTCCTTGGCTAATTCAGCCTGCTTTGGCCACGCGACAATGGACTCGGAAAGATAGCTATAGGCGGCAGGGGTTTTGCTAGCCAGTCTGCTGACATGCGGCAAAATAAGGGTTAGGTAAGCGCGGTAGAAGACGCCCAAAAGTCCCGGCACATGCGAGAACTCACAAATCACCAATCGACCGCCCGGCTTCAGAACTCTCAAAAATTCGCCAAGAGCTTTGCCTCGATCTTGAACGTTTCGCAAGCCGAAGGACATTGTGACAACGTCAAATTCATTGTTTTTAAAGGGCAGCTTCATTGCGTCTGCGAAGACGAACTCAAGCTCCGGATAGCGCTTCTTGCCCTCGGCAAGCATGCCTTTAGAAAAATCAGCCGCTACAACTTCTACCCCCGGAAGCTTTAGTGCCATGGAGCTGGTGCCGGTGCCGGCTGCGATATCAAGAATCTTTTCGCCCGATTGCGGGTCAACCTTTTCAAGTACTTTTTTGCGCCAAAGCTTGGCCTGACCAAAGGACAAAAGATCGTTGGTTTTGTCGTAGGCATGGGCGACATCGTCGAACATCTTTGAAACCTGTTCGGGTGATTTGGATAGATCGGCTTTAGACACGGCCCTAGTCTAATCGCGAGTGCTGGGGTTACTTTGACTCACGAGGGTATAGACCACCAGCGAAACGGTCCCAAGCACCAACCCAACCATCAGCGGGGTTGTTGCAGAAACATACTTGTCCGCAGGGGTCAGGGTTGTGATTTCAACCTGGCTGAAATCCACCGGTTGGCTATCGAACGTCCCGACCTGATTGTCGACCATGGCCGGTGGTATCACCTGCTGAAGGTGGGAATCGGTTTCCAGTTCCAAGTCGTCGCCCTCAGCTGAAAAGCCGACCGCAGCAAAGGGCATCGCCAGCAGCGAAACCGCGACCACCCTTATTAACACTTCATCACCTGACCTAAACTGAACAATAAGACTAAAGAGGAAATCTATTTCTCGCATTACTGGTTCGCATAATCTCAGTGAACTGTGAGCAAAGGGAACCATGGCTTTGAAGGTATTTATCCGCAAAATAATTCTGTCGGATCAATTAGAGCTATCCGGCTCATCGGTGTTTTTGCGAAATGATCAGCAAATTATTGGCACGGGCCGTGCCATCCAAATAGTCGCAAGGGGTAAAAACCGAGTTGCAGAGCTAGCAGCTGGCTGGAAAGAGATCCTTGCCACCGCGGAAATAGATGACCAATCAGGAATCAGCAACGCCGGGCTGATTGCGCTGACCTCAATCACATTTTCCGAAAACAGCTCCCAAGACAGCGTTCTCTACGTCCCAACGATTACAAAGGTTTACCGGGGCGAAGTTGGCTTTGAGGTAATCATCGAAGGTCCTAAGACTTTGGAGAATGATCTGCAGCCGGTGCTTGGGTCGTTTCAAGACGGCAGTTTCAGTTCGGATGCTTTCAAGGCAGCGGTAGCTAAATCTCTTGAGGCATTCAGTACTACGGACCTAGAAAAAGTAGTGATCGGCAGAGATCTTTTGATGCCGATTGATTCCAGGCCAAACCTCGCGATTCCCTTGAAAAGACTTCACGAAAGATACCCGAATTGCTGGACCTATGCGATTGGAGATGTCTTCGGGGCCTCTCCGGAGCTTCTGCTGAGGGCACAAAGCGGCGAGGTCTCGGCCAGAGTGCTTGCCGGAACAGCCGGCCGCGGCACCGACCCGGATGTCGATCGAGCCATCTCAGAAGGCCTTACCCACTCCCAGAAAAACAGGCACGAGCACGAATTCGCTGTCAACTCCATGGTCCAAGCGCTGCAGCCTTTTTGCGATTTTGTTCAGGCAGATACAGAACCGTTCTCACTGGCTCTACCTGACCTCTGGCACCTTGCCACCGATGTCAAGGGTGAGCTTAAAGACGGAGTAACACTCCTGGATGCAATAGCCAAACTGCACCCAACCGCAGCGGTTGCCGGAACGCCAACTCAGTTAGCCGAAGATCTAATAGATGAGCTGGAGCCTTTTGACAGAGCGGGTTATGCAGGTCCGGTTGGTTGGCTAAGTTCAAACGGCGACGGGGAGTTGGCAATTGCGCTTCGTGGCGGAATCATTGAAAAAAATCAGATTAGAGCCATCGCGGGCTGCGGAATTGTGACTGAGTCAGACCCTGAAGCTGAACTTGCCGAGACCGAATTAAAGTTCAAAGCCGTTCGCTACGCCTTTGCAGCCGAGAGCTTGTAGTCAATAATCACAAAACCCTCGGCTTTCATCGCCTTTTCAAGTTCCGCTATTGATTGAACTTCGAAATACTGCCAATCAAAAGCTTTGGCTAACGCCTCTATTGATAATTGCTGCGGGGTGATAAATAGCTGTTCAAATAGCTCATTTGGGATGTTCTTTGACACCTCAAGGTTTCTGAAAATCTCACCACCCGAATCATTTCCAACAATTAGTTGAACATTCAGATTTCTAAGTCCAGATTTATTTAGCGACCCAACATCGTGAATGAGAGTCAGATCGCCTATCAGTGCGCGAACGCCGTTTCCGGTCTGAGCAATTCCAATTGCGGTGGCAACGGTGCCGTCGATTCCAGATAAACCGCGGTTGGCAAAAGTTGTTACCGCGGCAGGCCTGACTGTCCTATCAGCAACCCGAATCAGGTTTGACGCACCAAACAGCAAAGGTATTGAGCCGGTAGCGTTCCAAACTGCTTGTGCCAACAGTGCTCGCTGGTCGGTTGGTGGCTCGAAGTTTTTCCAGCTGGCAATCCAAGCACTATCGGCTCGGCCTCCTGGGATCAGCTGCCAAGAAGTCGCAATGGCGTTGTTACCAACGTCGAACTTGCCAAACTGTTTCGAATTGGCGACATAGACATTGCCGCGCTTGATCAGGGCAATGATTGGCCTTGAAAGAGTTGGCTTTCCAAAAACAACTACCCTGCGAACCTGATCTGCCAAATCAGAACCGAGTGCCTGCACATAATCAGTGATTGCGCTGGATCCATACCTGGCACCCGAGGATGGCTCGGCAAAAAGTGGAAGATTCGCCTTTTCAGCAAAGCGAACCGCATCTGATCCCGCGCCTGCACCTGCGACAACAACCGTGTGGTTATCCACTTCAATTTCTAGCGCTTCTTGTAAGGCTGTTGCTACTGGCAGAGCTCTTGTAGTCAGTTTGGAAAGAACATTCAGAGCGCTGGGCTCGCTCGCACTCAACGGCTCAACAAACTGAAGATTCAGCTGGACTGGGCCCGACTGTTTGGATACTCCCAAGCTCTGAGAAATGGCGGTATCGACTAAAACGCCCGCCGAAGGGTTGCTGCCTGGCCTTGGCGCTGGAACATCGTGGAAGCCTCGTAGGACACCGGAGAAGATGCCAACCTGATCAGTGGTTTGATTCGCACCGACACCCCTTAGTTCAGTGGGTCGGTCAGCGGTAAGCAAGATAAGAGGAACTCCGCTGTGGTGAGCCTCCAGGACCGCAGGGTGCAGATTAGCAACCGCAGTTCCAGAGGTAGTAATTATTACGCTTGGCTCTCCGGTTGCCATTGCTCTTCCCAGGGCCGTGAAAGCTAGTGTCCGCTCATCAAGACGAATAGTGAGAGAAAGTTTCCCGGCTTGCGCAAGTTGGCCGGCAGCGATAGCCAGTGCCTGAGATCTTGCGCCCGGAGCTAGGTAAAAGTTTTTGACTCCGCTTGCCACAAATTCAGCAATTAGCGAGGCAGCGAACTCTTGGGACGGGTTGGTCACAACTTGTCTTTGTCGTCTTGATCTTTATTGCGCAAGAATTTAGAAATGTCCCTCAAGAAATTCGGGTCGTCATCCGGAGCAATTACTCGTCCTTTTCCGCCCGAAGCCGGTCCCCTGTTATCTCGAAGTGGCCTTCCGACCATCAGGTAAAGAAGTCCGCCGAAAAATGGCAACAGCGCGCAAAGCACCACCCAAGCCCACTTGGGCAGCAACCTGACTTCAGACTTGTCTGCGCTTGCTGCAAAAACAGTAGTGAAAATCGTCCAAATTATTAAGAACCCCAAGGTTCCTATAGCCACTCTCGTCATAACTCCACCCTAGTTCACCAAGCTGAGCCTAAACTGTAGAGGTGAAAAACCCATGGCTCAGCTACACACTCATTCGTCTCAGCTTATTTTTCGGCGTCTTTATCGCCCTTATTGCATTGCAGTTCAACACATTTTTTGCCGCAATTATTGCAGCGGCTGCCTCTTTTGCGATATCTCTTGTTTTTTTAGACAGGCAGCGCAAAGCCATGAGTCAATCCGTGTCTGAAAAGCTGTCCCGCAATTCTTCCGGAACCTACGAGGACAAAGAGAGCGACCTCGAGAACGGCCTCATGGATTCAGAAACTGAAGCTGACAAAAAAGATTCCGGCGCCGACCAAGACCCCAAAGCCTAAGCCCGCAAAGCTTGCAAGTTTCAGAGCCGTAATAAGCTCCTTGGCCCCTCTGCCATCAAGGGCAATCAGCGTTGCTGGGATGACTAGTAGCAGATTAAGCAGCCCCAAAAGGGTCGCCGGGTAGACCAACACCAGCATTAGGTTAATCAAAACCGGTATCCAAAGCATCCAGATAAACAACCTGCGAGAATTCTTTTCCCCCAACCTCACGGCAACTGTGATTTTTCCAGATTCTTTGTCTGTTTTTATGTCTCGAATGTTGTTGACCATCAGGACCGCAGATGCATAGAGCCCGTATGCGCCACCAACCAAAACCGAAAGCGGATCAACGAACCCGGTCTGAATAAAGTTGGTACCAACAGTTGCTACAAGACCGAAGAATACAAAAACGGCGATCTCTCCGAGACCGGCATAGCCGTATGGGTTTTTACCCCCGGTATAGAACCAGGCCGCCACGATGGCAGCAATGCCAACCAAAACCAAAAACCACTGACCGGTCAGTAAAACAACTGCCAGACCAACGAGACCTGCAAACCCAAAGCTTGCAAAGGCGGCTATTTTTACTGATCCCGGTTTCGCAGAACCCGACCCAGTCAGCCTTAGTGGGCCAACTCTGTTCTCATCGGTGCCGCGGATGCCATCGGAGTAATCGTTTGCGTAGTTCACGCCGACCTGCAAAGACAGCGCAACAAGTAGGGCCAGAATCGAAAGAAGTGGATCAAAAGCATCAAGCGATGCCGCGGTTGCGCTTCCAAGAATGATCGGTGCGATGGCTAGCGGAAGCGTTCTGAGCCTGGCGCCCTCAATCCATAGTTTTACAGTTGACATTTTATAAAGACTAATCTGCCAGCAGCGCCCTGGCCGCCTGATAGTCGGGTTTGCCGCTTATCAGTCTCGGTACTTGGTCGAGTATTTGCAGGGCAATCGGTTTCGCCGGGCCCAAAAGAATTCTTTGAAGTTTTGACTCGTCAAACCCCTTACTCACGGCCAAAACCAGACCGACCGATTGACCCCACTTTGAATCAAGTGCGACCGCCATTACCTCCGTGACGCCCTCTTGGGCTGCAACCTCAGCCTCGACATCATCGAGGGACACTTTTTTGCCACCGGAAACGATTACTCGATCCGCTCTACCGATAATCTTCAGGCGCCCGTTTACTATTTCGCCTAAATCGGAACTTAGAAACTTTTCGCCAACCCCGTTTGCAAGGACTGGTCCAGAAACAGACACCTGACCGTCGATGATATCAAGATTTACTCCTTCTAAAGCCTGACCGTCGTAAACGCAACCGCCACTTGTTTCGGCCATCCCGTAGCTTTCAACCAGATTCACGCCCCGGCTTTTTAGTGATTCGAGGGTCGCGAGGTTTGGTAGCTGACCCCCAATCAGAATTGCATCGAAACTTTGAAGTGCGGCGATGATGCCACTGTCTTGAGATTCGAGATCGATATACGCAGCCAAGCGATCAAGCTGTGCTGGAACCAAAGATGTGTAGCGTTTGCTGCCTCGCATCAGGGAAACCGAGTTCAGAAAACCCTCGGCCGAGAACGGCACTCGAGTGTTTTGGATCACCGGCTGAGTGTCTGCAATAACGGACCTAAAAAGCACGTTTGCTCCCGCAATGTAATTGGCGGGAAGCGCAAGGAGCCACTGACCGTGGCCGCCGAGAAACTTTGCTGACGCGTTAGCACTTGCAAGAAGGGCAGCCAAAGAGATTTCAAGTCGCTTTGGTCTTCCGGTCGAACCAGACGATTCGACAATCAGGCCGACATCATCAGAAACCTGTGATGGGACCGGATCAAAATCAACACCAACTCCAGTTATCTCCGGAGGTGAAACAAAACCTGCGACTTGACCGTCAAATACGTTGGTCATCATCTTCAGGACCGCAAATGGGTCACTCGCGCTAACAGTAAGAGTGGGCTTCATCAGAAGTGCCAGGGGAACGAGGACCAATCAGGTTTGCGCTTTTCCAAGAAGGCATTCTTGCCCTCGTTTGCTTCGTCGGTTCCATAAGCGAGCCTGGTGGCCTCGCCGGCAAATAATTGCTGACCAACTAAACCGTCATCAACGGCGTTCATTGCATACTTGAGCATTCGAATTGCCGTAGGTGACTTACCAAGGATTTCTTTTGCCCACTCCAGGCCAGCAGTTTCCAGATTCGCATGTGGAACCACCTTGTTGACAACGCCCATTTCATAAGCGCGATCGGCATCGTAGGTGGCTCCAAGGAAGAAGATTTCCCGGGCAAATTTCTGGCCGGTTTGTTTGGCTAGGTATGCCGATCCGTAGCCGGCATCAAAGCTGCCAACATCGGCGTCAGTCTGTTTAAACTTCGCGTGTTCCCTGGATGCGATTGAAAGATCTGCAACTACGTTCAAAGAGTGCCCTCCGCCGGCGGCCCAGCCGCTTACAAGCGCAATTACAACCTTGGGCATAAACCTAATCAAACGCTGAACTTCTAGAATGTGCAATCTGCCAGCAGAACCCTCGGCATGCTCATAGCCGGCTTTGCCTCGAACCGACTGGTCGCCGCCGGAGCAGAAAGCCCAGCCGCCATCTTTTTGACTCGGTCCATTACCGGTTAGCAGAACCACCCCAACATTTGCCTGACAGCGCGCGTGATCAAGTGCTCGATAAAGCTCGTCAACGGTCTGGGGTCTAAAGGCGTTTCTGACCTCCGGCCTAGAAAATCCCACCCGGACAACGCCAAGTTGCTTATGGGCGTGGTAACTGATGTCGGTCAGGTCCTCAAACCCTGGCACCGACATCCAGATTTCTGGATCAAACAGCTCTGAAACTGGTTTAGTCATAGACCTAGACTAATCCTCGTGGAGAGCATTCAAATAACTCAGGTGTCGGTAGTCAGACTGCCGCTGCGCTCTCGGTTTCGAGGAATTGAGTACCGAGAGGCACTTATTTTTAAAGGCTCCCAGCGCTACAGCGAATTCTCGCCATTTTTAGAATACGAAGATGATGAGGCTGCGACCTGGTTGAGAGCGGCTCTGGAGTTTGCAAACGCCCCGCTTCCACAGCTCAAAAGGCAACTGATACCGATAAACGCGACCCTTCCAGCAGTCAGGCCCGATCAGGTTGTTGAAACCCTTGAAGCATTCGGCCAGTTTCAAACCATAAAAATAAAAGTTGCCGAAGCCGGCCAGGACCTAGACCAGGATTTAGCCCGAATAGCCCAAGCCCACAAAAGCTTTCCGGATGCGAACCTCAGACTCGATGCCAACGGAAATTATTCTGTGGAGCAAGCAATGAAAATTATTAAAGCAATTGCCCATTTACCGATCGAATACTTTGAACAACCGGTGGCTAGCATCAGTGAACTGGTGGAACTTCGAGCGCAATTATCTGCAGCCGAAATCCAAATGAAGATTGCCGCCGATGAGTCAATTCGCAAACAAGGCGACCCTTTAGCAGTTGCAGCAGCCGGCGCTGCCGACATAGCGGTTTTGAAGGTCCAACCGCTTGGTGGAATTACCAGATCGCTGGCAATTGCCTCAGAATCGGGCCTAGCAAGTGTCGTTAGCTCGGCCCTGGAGAGCAGCATCGGTATCTCACACGGTCTGCACTTGGCGGCCAGCTTGCCAAACCTTGACTACGACTGCGGACTCGGGACTGCATCACTGATGTCAAAGGACATAACTCGCAATCCCCTGATTGCAGTAAATGGTTACTTAGGACTTGACGAGCTAGAGGTTGATGCCGGCCTGATTAGTGAGCTAGCGGTTGAGAGTGAGCGCAAGATCTGGTGGCAACAACGATTAGATCGCTGCCTGAAGCTTTTATAGGCCCGAGTAGACGTGCAGGCCCTTGAAAAATAGATTAACAATCGTGAAGTTGAAAACCACAGACAAGAACGCCACCAGTCCAAGCCATGCGGCTCGCTTGCCATTCCAGCCCCTTGTTGCCATTGCGTGCAGGTAGCCGGCGTAAAGCACCCAAATAATGAAGGTCCAAACCTCTTTGGTGTCCCAGCCCCAGTAGCGATGCCACGCGCGCTCGGCCCAGACCGCACCTGCAATCAAAGTGAAGCTCCAGAGCACGAAACCAACAACATTGAACCGATACGCGATCCGCTCGAGCTGAAGCAGCTCTGGAAAGTGGCTAAATAGTTTCTTTCCCCGACCGGATGCTTTCAAGAGATAAGCGATATGCATTCCAGCTGCAACAGCCAGAAAGCCGGTTGCCATAATCGCGACCACTACGTGAATTACCAGCCAGTAACTCTGAAGCGCCGGCATGATGGTTTGGACCTCGACGTAAAACAGCGAGACGGCAGCAAAAACAGTGACGAGGGCAAAGCCCGCAATGAAGGTTGCAATGAAGCGCAGATCCTTGATTTTTAGAGCGGTTAGATAAACCAACAAAATCAAAAAAGCACCGCTGATGGAAAACTCGTACATGTTTGCCCATGGCACTCGGCCAGCGGCAACTCCTCGGAGCACAACTCCAACTCCCAAGATGGCGGTCGAAACCCAAAGCAGAATAAAGCCCGCGCGCTCCGTGGCGGTCATTTTGTCAGCGGCGATTTTCTCAACAACCATTGTTGACCCAACACTCGCGGCCTTAGCTTCGGAGCTAACTGCCTCCACGGTTGAAAGTTTCACTAGCTGAAAAGAAAAAAGCACCAGTGCGAGCGCCAAGAAGGCGAGCGCCGATGAGACAAACAGCAGCGACACTTGCGATAGCGGCTCGTTTAGGACGACTTCGGTCATTTCTTGCTCCCTGATCTAATTTCTCGAACTATTTCTTCTAGCATCTGAGGCAAGTTTGGATCATCCCGCCTTGATAAAGCTGCGAACTCAATTCTGTCACTGGAGATTAGCCTCACCCACACTCTTCTTCTGGGGACCATCAGCGACATCGTTAGCGACACCAGGCTCAATGCTGCAAAGAGCAACACCCAGATTCCGCCCGGGTTGTGGGCGACATCCAGTGACGCAAATCGTAATAAGCCATCGAATCTCACGGAACCCATGCCGTCTGGCAGATCCGCCGACTGTCCGACCTGAAGCTCAATGGCCGACACTGGTCCGTCACGACCAGCAATCATTTTCATGTTTGTAGTATCCAACGCATAAGCGTTTCTTGGGATTCCCGAATCCAGCCCCAAGTTTCCGGTGTAAACGTTCATGGTCAACAACGGCGCGATTGGGTCCGGGTAAATGGAGGTATACGCACCGGTTGTTAGCTTCTCTGCGGTGGGGTAGAAAAACGCAATGATTCCAAGTTGCTCAGGAAGAGCGTCCGGTGCCTTGATAACCCCGAGCGAGGTCATGTTTGAATCCTGTGGCAAAAACACAATTGGTCCCTGGTAAGAAATATTGCCATCACCGTCAAAGACCGTTACAACCGGTGCAAACCCATTCCCGGTCAAATACACGTTCGCCCCCGGGGCCGCAAGCGGATAATTCACGCGAATAGCACTGGCTGTTTGGGTCTGGCCAAAATCGGCCGACACCGAAGCGATGAAATCGATTGGTTGGCCGATGTTCGCCCGATTAGCCAGGTCATAAACCACATCAAACTCGTCAAGCGTCAGGCTAAAAGGCTCCAGCTGTCCCTCGTCAAATAACGCGCCCGGTGAAAATGAGTCGTAGCTTGCGAGGTTATTCACGAAGGTGTCGCCCTCGACCAGCACTCGCTGGCCCGAGAAGCTAAATCCACCGCCAAAGCCAACGGCCAAAAGGACCCCAACCAGCGAGTAGTGAAACACCAAGTTGCCGGTTTCTTTTGCGTAACCCTTCTCGGCGCTTATCGAGTCTTGCTGGCGATCGATTCGGAACCCGCGCTTTTTCAGAACGACCATGGCACTCTCAAGGACTGATGAATCCCCCGCTTCACTCAAGTACTCCGGCATCCGCTTTAGGTTTTTCGGCGTCAATACCGGACGAGCCCTGAGGGCTGCAAAGTGAATCTTGGTTCTTGGCAGCACACAGCCAGCCAGCGAAACAAACAGCAAAATATAAATAGCGGAGAACCAGACAGATGTGTACACATCAAACAACTGCAGCTGATCCAGCACGGCCGCAAGCTCCGGCTCATTATCGTAGAAGACTTTCACGCCGTTTGGATCTGCACTTCGCTGCGGATAAACGCTGCCTGGCACTGCCGCGACGGCTAGCAGTAGCAGCAGTATTAGTGCGTTGCGCATCGAGGTCAGCTGGCGCCAGAAGAATCGTGGCCAGAACGAGAGCCTAGAGAGGAAGCTGGATGCCACTTGTCACCACCTGAAGCCAATTATTGAAACGCAACCAAAGACCTGTCATAAGCAAGATTCCGACCGCAATCAGCATTGCTCCACCAATCAAGTTGAAGGTTCTGATGTGACGCTTTATGAATCCAACTGAAGTTTTAGCCCAGTCAAAACCAGCTGCAATCAAAATAAACGGAATCCCAATACCTAACGAATAAACGGTGGCTAGGATTCCCCCGCGCAACGGGTCTGCCGTGTCAGAGGCTAGGACCAGCACAGCCGACAAGGTCGGGCCAATACAAGGAGTCCAACCAAGCGCGAACACCACCCCAAGAAACGGAGCTCCAGCCAACCCCATTTTGGGGCTTAGTTTCAGTTTAAAGTTTCGCTGCAAGAATCCAAGCTGACCGATCATGGCAAAGCCAAAAACGACGACCATCAAGCCCAAAACCACCTGTATCCAGGGGTTTCTAACCAGAACTAACAGGCCGGCTGTTCCTGCCAGCACACCGAGCGAGACAAATACCGCGCTAAAGCCTAGAACAAATAAAATCGCCCCAGTCATAACCCGGGTCTTGGTGTTCGCGGACCCTGAGACATAGCCCAGATAACCGGGAACAAGAGGTAAGACGCAAGGAGAAATGAAGGTGACTATCCCGGCCAATAGCGCGACTGGAACTGCAATGAGCATCGACCCATTCAGCGCAATTTCACCTGGGTTCACTGGTCAACCACCGTTTGAATAAGCGTTCGCAAGATCGAGGCTTCTATTCGACCCAAAATGCGAGAGGCAACCTTGCCATCACGATCAATCACGATTGTTGTCGGCACCGCTTGCGGTGACACGACGCCAGTAAAAGCAAGTGAAACCTGTCCGGATTGAGCATCAATCACAGATGGGTATTCAATTCCAAAGTTTCGATCAAAAGCCAATGCTGTTTCCGCGGTATCGCGAACATTCACGCCGACAAACTGAACGCTGTCTTCAAATTCCACACTCAGCATTGCTAGGTCACTGGCCTCCGCCCGGCATGGAGCGCAGGCCGAATACCACCAGTTCATAACAATTACATTGCCTTCAAACGCTGAGCTGTCTAAAACTTGACCACTTTCAGTGGTGCCGACAAAAGCTTCAAACCCCGGCCTGGAGCCTAGGGCGAACTCAGTGACCGTTCCATCGCCCGCAATGTAATTTTTATTGTCTCCGGCTCGGAACTGGTCGGCCAGTGGATCACTGGCACAACCCACCAGTAGCGCGGCTATTAGGCCGAAGCCAATGGCTGTTCTAAGAATTGTTCTTAGCTTCACACTGCACCACCGTCGATCGCGTTGGCGGCATGAGCTAGGCCAGGCTCGGAATACAAAACCTCTGTTAGTTTCCCGTTCACGACTTCGAAGCTTGTTATGGAGGACAGGGAGCACCTGCGGGATTTTGGGCTGTGAGGAAACTCTAATCCGGCGCTTGATCGATAAAGCATCCAAATCGGTAGCTGGTGAGACACGATCACGACATCTCCGCCATCGACTGAATCCCAAGCATCTAGGGCCGCAGTCTGCATGCGAGCCACCACTTCGTCGTAGGGCTCACCCCAACTCGGAAGCTTCGGGTTTACAAGATTTAGAATCAAACTCGGGCGCTTCAGGAAAGCCGCTGGTGCAAGCTTTATCCCTTTGAACTTGTTCCACGGTTCGATAACCCGCTCGTCTAAATCAACAGTGACACCAAATTGCTTGGCAATTGGCGCAGCTGACTGCTGGGTTCTAATAAGCGGTGAAGCGATAAGTCGCTTGATCTTTCGGCCCTGGGCCAAAAGCGCTTTTGCCGCCGCTTCGGCCATTTCGTGGCCTAAATCAGAAAGCTCGAAGCCCTCAATCCGCTCATACAAAACACCGGAAGGATTAAATACCTCTCCGTGGCGAACTAGATGAAGGCGCGAAGCGGGCATAGCTTCAAGTTTACCCTCGCTAAACTGAGGTTAGTTAGTCCAGACTGCAGATACTCAGAGGATTCTAAATAATGCTAGACCGCACACTCACCAGCGCACTTAGCCAAGGCCAAGACGGCCCCGTCACAATCGGCGGATGGGTTGAAACCCTCAGAGACCAGAAGCGAATTCAGTTCATCATTATTCGCGATGAGTCCGGTAGCGTCCAGGTGACCTATCCGAGACCGGCCGATGAAGATGCACTTGCTGACCAAGTTAGTGTGCTTAGCCACGGCAGCTTTGTGATTATCAAGGGCCAGCTAAAGCACGATGAGCGCGTGAAGCTTGGCGGAGTAGAGATTTTGTTAGAAGAGCTGGAAGTTGTTGGAGCGGCATTGGCCGACAGCCCAATCGCGGATGACACCTCAATCGACAAGCGATTGGACTGGCGCTTCCTGGACTACCGCAGACCAGAAGTGGCATTGATGCTAAAGATTCAAACCACCATCGAGAAAAGCTGGCGCGAGCACTGGCTTGAAAATGGTTTCGTTGAGATTCACTCCCCGAAACTAATGGGGCAGCCATCAGAATCTCATGCCGAGCTATTCAAGCTTGAGTACTTCGAAACTCACGCCTACCTCGCTCAGAGCCCTCAGTTTTATAAGCAAATGTCCATGGCCGCAGGCCTTGGCAAAGTATTTGAGATTGGACCGGTGTTCAGAGCTGACCCATCTTTTACCTCTCGCCACGCGACCGAGTTCGTTTCGATAGACATGGAAATGAGCTGGATTGACTCTCACGAAGACGTAATGAACTTCCAAGAGAAACTAATGGTCAAGGCAATCCAGGCCGTTAAAGACGAGCACGGAGCCCAAATCGAAGCGCTATACGGCTTTGAGGTGAAGGTCCCGAGCATCCCGTTCCCAAGAATTCCATTGGCTGAGGCTCACTCAATCGTCGAGGGACGTGGTTATAAGGTTCCGCGCCAAGACGGAGACCTAGACCCAGAGGGCGAACGTCAGATTTCTGCTCACGTGGAAGAGACTCTCGATCACGAGTTTGTCTTCCTAACTGACTACCCAAAAAACATTCGCCCGTTTTATCACATGAGGCACGCTGACAACCCTGATCTGACAAAGAGCTATGACTTGATTTGGAAGGGAACCGAAATCACCACCGGAGCGCAGCGAGAGCACCGCGTCGAGGTTCTGACAGAGCAGATCAAGGAAAAGGGTCTAGAGCCAGAGGGCCTGAATTCTTACCTTGACTTCTTCCGCTACGGCGTCCCGCCGCACGGTGGTTTTGGCATGGGTCTAACAAGAGTGGTCATGTTGCTCCTAAACCTTTCCAACATTCGCGAGGCCAGCTTCTTGTTCCGCGGTCCAAACCGACTGGAACCATAAAAAAGCCCGACGGACTAAATCCAGCTAGTTATTCGTAGTCAAAACCAGGAATTCCATCGAAACCTGCCACCACAAAGGCAAGGGCAATTAGTGCTGCCCACAGGATTGTCGCAGCAATTATTGCAATCGATGCTTTTAGAGGCTTGACGCCGCCAGCCACTGCAACTAGAGCCGCAAACTGAGTGCCAATGAACAAGGGTCCAAGGATTGCCAGCCCATAAATACCCCAGCGGTCAAACGAACGTTGGGCCTTAATGATTCTGGGTGACTCTCCGCTCTTGCCCTTGGCAAAGCGTCTATTCCGCATCCAACCGCGAAGCTTGCTGGCTCCAAAGGCAAACAAAAATATTGTTATGGCATTTCCGGTGACCGCAAACAAAACGGTTAGAGCAGGATTCAGCCCTATTAGAATCCCGGCCGGAACAACACCGATTGCCTCTAGCCAAGGAATTGCTCCAGCAAGAAAAACCCCGAACAGCCCGAGCTGTTCTAGGTTCATACTTTTGCCCTAAATGGTTCTGTAGTTTTTTTCAAGACCCACTCCAGTGGACCGGAGGAGAAATACCTCGAATTCAGAGCCGCTAGGGCAGCGAGCACTAGCCAGCTACCAAAAGCAATGAAGGTGACCAAAGTTAGGTTCAGCGTCCCGAACAAACCAAGGCCCCAGGCTGAAAAGACAAAGACGAGAATAACCGATTGACCGATATAAACAGTGAGCGAATGACGCCCTGCCGCTGCCAACAAACCAAAGCCGCGCTTATAGCGTTGCATCAGTAGCCATAACGCGCCGAGATACCCGGCACTCAAGACAGGAGCGGAGACGAATGTAACTGTGAACCAGCCAAGTTCTGCTCCAACGGAGTAATTGACCGACTGTTGATTTACGAGTGAGAACCAAGCGGCAACTAGCTGCAGTGGTAGGCCAATAGCAAAACCCCACACGGCGAGCTTCTTCATTGTCACAGCGTCAGCTCCATCTCCCAAAAATCGTTTTCTAGCGGCCAGCATCCCGACCAAGAATGCCGCGAAAGCAAAGGGTGCCTGAAGTGCGAAGCTACCTGGTAAACCAGTGAACCAGAGATCAAAGCGAGCCCCTGCGTTATCCAGAAATGACCCCGCTACCAGGGAGGAATCAAGCGAACTGGAGATTACTGTTTCGCCAAGATCCTCACCCAGCATTTCCCCTGCGAATAAGAGCAAGGCGAGTAGAGAAAGTACCGCCGCGTTAGCGATGTAAATAATTTTTACCCAGCGACGAATAGTTTTTTCCCTCCGGAAATAAAGGGCCACAAGAGGAATAGCGAGAAGTCCGTACATGAAAAGAATATCTCCGTGCCACAGGAAGACTGCATGCAGAGCCCCAAAGAAGATCAAAAGGAGCGCCCTGGCAAGCCATCTCTTCATGTTGGCTTTATCGCTTTTGAGAATGTACACCGAGCTATAGCCAAATAGAAAAGAAAACAGCAGATAAAACTTTCCCAAAGCAAGACTTGTAATAAAAAATGCTGTGACTGAGTTCCAGACATTAGAAACGTCAGCCCCACCGAGGCCCAGAACTGTGTTAATTGCCAAATACGGCGCATTAACAAGGACGATACCAATCAGCGCGAAGCCCCTCAGGGCATCGGGGAAACTGTCTCTTTTAGTCAAACTAGCTCCCTAAGCTTCGTTAGAACTCGGTCGGCGTCGATCCGGAAAAATGAAATTTGCTCGTCGTTTAGCAGCAGCACCGGTACCTCTTCGGAGTACTTAGCTAAAAGCTCTGGACTCGGGTCAATATCGATGGTTTCAACGGTGTAGGAAACGCTCGGGTTCTCGATGTTGAACCTTGCTATTACTCCAGCTAGCGCATCCTGGGCTTCGTCACAAAGGTGGCACCCCTGCCTGGTAATTAGCTCCAGCTTAATTTTGGGGTTCACACCTTCACCCTACTAGAAATGTCTAGACCAATAGACTGTGGCGGTGGCTGTAAATAAGACGAATAACGAGAAAAAGGTTGCGGCCTTCTTTGACGTCGATAACACCTTGGTCCGAGGTGCGACCACAATATTATTTGGCAAGGTTATCTTTCGCGACGGAACCATCAAGCGTCGAGACATCTGGAGATTCGCGTTTGAGCAAATGATGTTTATTCGTCGAGGCGAAAAAAATCACACACTGGCCAACATCAAGGATCGTGCCCTATCGGTCACCAAGGGCTACTCCGTGAGTTCGCTGGAACCATTGATGCAAACCGTTTATGACTCCGAAATAAAGCCGAGGCTTTGGCCGAAGACGGTCGCCGCGGTGAAAGACCACCTTTCCCAAGGTCACGAGGTTTGGCTTGTAACTGCCGCGCCGCTTGAACTTGCAGAACTTATCGCAAAGGACTTGGGTGCCACTGGCGCCCTAGGAACCTTGGTTGAAAAAAAGGATGGAGTGCTAACCGGCGAACTGATTGGCGAGCCGCTTCACGGGCAAGCAAAGCGCAAGGCCGCCAAGAAACTGGCTGTGGAGCGTGGCATTAGCCTCAACAGATCTTGGGCTTACTCGGATTCAGTAAATGATCTTCCACTTCTGACACTTGTAAAGCACGCAGTAGCTGTGAATCCCGATAAAGCGCTCACAAGATATGCCGAAGCAGCGAACTGGGACATTCTTAGATTCAAAAAGCGCGACCTAAAAAGCAGTTAAAACAAAACCCGCCCGAAGGCGGGTTCGTTACTAAATTCTTATTTCTTATTGCGACGCTGGTGTCGAGTCTTACGAAGGAGCTTACGGTGCTTCTTCTTCGACATACGCTTGCGGCGCTTCTTTATAACTGAACCCATTAAAACCTCATAAAACTTGTGATTGCCCGAATGGTCAACGCCAACAGTCTAGCCTCTACGGCCAAGACGCTCAACCTCTGCATCAACATCTGCTTCGGTGATGGGCTTCGACCAATTGGTTCCATAGGCATCTAGACCAGTCGCCACCGCTCCGATTCCCATGCCAAAAATAACCCAGATTGGCCAAAAATAGCTTCCAGGAGAAGACAAAAACCAAACTGCAGTCACCAGCCCGGTGACACCCGCGTAGACGACAAGATAATTCTTGAATCCCTGCTTTTTCTTAAGCTGTTGCCTGGCGAAGTTTCTCATGTCATCCTGAGCACCCTTCGCCATGATGTTACTTCTTCGAAGTTCGGTTGCGAACTTCTTCGGCCAAGTGCTGAGCCTCTGATTTCACATCGTCGATTACTTCTTCAACTTTTTGCTTAGCGATACGCTCAAAATCCTTGACCGACTTCTCGGCTTCCGACCTGGCATCGGCGAGCTTGCGACCTAGTCTGTGGCCCATCTCTGCTGCATTAAAGTCGATGTTGACTTCAGAGGCCCTGGATTTCAGCTGACCCGTTAGCCAACTCGAACGCTCGGTTAGCCAGTGGCCAAGCTGCTCTCCGGCACCAGCAAGACTGTGAGCTAGATCATCGGCCATCTCTTCTTCGCTTTCAAAATCAAGCGACAGGAAGTCGATCATCCAGTCTTCGATTTCTTCAAGTGGTTCGGGTGTGACCGAGTAAAAGCGTTTTTGTCCCTCTTCGCGTGCGGCAACCAGGCCAACCTCACGAAGGGTCTTCAAGTGCTTAGAAACGGTAGGTTGCCCAAGTCCAGTGATTTCAACAAGCTGTGAAACCGTCAGTTCGCCGGAGCCACCGACGTTGGAATTCAGCAAGCTTTCTAGGAGCTTGCGACGGGTAGGGTCTGCAACTGCTTCAAAAATATCTGCCATAACTACAGCTTAGAGCTAGCTGGCGCCAATTTCTTTAGCCCTTTGAAGTGCCGCCTGAAGGCTGGCTTCAAATATTGTCTGTAAGTCGGCTTTTTCCAAAGTGTCAATAATGCGCTCGGTTGTACCTCCGGGGCTTGTGACCTTTGAGCGCAATGTCGCAAGCTCTTCGTCGCTTTGAGCCAGTAGGTCGATGGATCCAGCCAAAGTGCCGCGAACCATAACTGCAGCCTGTTCCTTGCTAAAGCCGTGGTTTTGAGCAATCTGCTCCCACTGTTCCATGATGTAAAACACCCAAGCTGGGCCCGAGCCGGAAATTGCACTTAGGGCATCGATCTGCTCTTCGCTAATCTCCAGAGCCGCGCCAACCGAGTCAAATAACTCCATGGTTGCCGACACTGCATCGGCCGATGCACTTAGTCCAGCTGCCACTCCAGTTACACCCATGCCCACAAGAGCCGGGGTGTTGGGCATGGTGCGAATGAGATTGGGGTTTCCCGGTAAGACCTCTGCCATTGAAGCTAGCTTGATTCCTGCAGCCATAGAAATAACCACCGCATTCGGGGCAATTTCATCTCGTATTTCAGCCAGCACGTCTTTGATTTGATAGGGCTTAACACCCAAAACGATCAAATCGGCATCGCCGGCGAGCAAAGCATTAGCGTCAGCTGCTTCCTCGATGGCCATCGCGCTGATTCCCCTGGCACGCAACGCGTCGGCGGAGATTATCGATTTAGTGGTTGCGGAAATTAGCTCTAGCGGGTGACCGCTGGCAATTAAACCGGTTAGAACGGCCGAGCCCATCGACCCTGTTCCTAAAAAACACACTCTTAGTTTTTCCATCTTCAAAGCTTACGAGGGCTAGAGAAAACCAGCTACCAGCGGAAAGCCGATGAAAACTGCGGTGTTCATAATGGTGTGAGCAATCACCAGTGGAGCCACCCTGCCAGTTCTCATGAACAAGTAGCCAAAGACTAAGCCCATAACAAAGTTGCCAAGGAACGCAGAAAAACCCTGATACAGGTGATAGCTGGCCCTAAACAAGCTGGAGATCACCACCACCGAAATGATGGTAATTTCCGGCCTGATAATTTTTAGTTTTTTCGCCAAGAATGCAACCGCGATGATTTCTTCCTGCAGGCCTGATCGCAGTGCAGCAAGCACCAGCACGACCGGCGTCCACCAGTAATCACCCAACGAGCTCGGCACAATCCTGGAAGTTAGACCAAGATTCAGAGCGACCACGTAAAGAGCGATGCCGGGAATGCCAATAATCAGTGGCAGCGAGATGCCTATAACCCAGTCCTTTTTCACAGGCATTAGGCCGATTTTTATGCTGTCCATCCGCAAAAAATAAAGCGCCAGTAGCACTGGCACCAATGCCAGTGAGATTGAGGCAAGTTGGCTGACTAAATCTAGCCAAGGAGTTTTCGCCAACGGTTGGTTGATGGTCGTTACTGAACCAGCCAGGCCTTGGGTGCTTGTTAGCTTTCTAGCAAGACTAAGAATCGAATAGATCGCGCTTGCACCGAGCGAAACCATTAGCACCAGCCACAGTTCTTGCGAGTGTTTGCGCATCTAATACCTAACTGTTTGAACTCAAAATTTTAAGGCTTGTTCACTTAGGTTATCTAGCTGGGGGTGACCCACGGTAGTTTGTTCTTGTGGCCAAGACAAAAATTGATTATCGATGCTCCGACTGCGGCTGGACGACTCTAAAGTGGTCGGGCCAGTGCGGTCAGTGCCAAGCCTGGGGAACAATCGCTGAGGCCACACAAACCACCAAGGCAAAGGCCGCCAGAATCGCTGTCGGGCACGAAGCTCGGCCGATAACCGAAGTAGCCGTGGTGACCGATGGTTATCGAAAAACCTTGGTTTCTGAATTTGATCGAGTTTTAGGTGGCGGCCTGGTTGCGGGTGCCGCGATACTGCTCTCCGGTGAACCAGGAGTTGGCAAGAGCACGTTATTGCTAGAGGTTGCATCGAGACTTGCAAAGAGCGGTAAAAAAGTTCTCTATGTTTCCGCAGAGGAATCCGCCAGCCAAGTAAGACTGCGTGCTCAACGAACCAATGCTCTGAGCGAGAATCTTTACCTGGCAGCTGAGACTGATTTAGGACACGTACTTGGGCAGTTCGAACAGGTAAAGCCTGACTTGATGGTCGTGGACTCGGTTCAGACCATTAGCTCTGATGATATTGATGGTGCAGCTGGAATGCCGGCGCAAGTTAGAGAAGTTGCGTCCAACCTGATTCGGCTAGCAAAGCAGAATTCGACGCCGGTTATTTTGGTCGGCCACGTCACTAAAGACGGCTCTATTGCCGGCCCTAGAACGCTGGAGCACCTAGTTGATGTTGTTTGTCACTTCGAGGGTGACCGTCAAACAGCACTTCGGTTCGTAAGGACCCTAAAAAATAGATTTGGTCCCACCGATGAGGTTGGCTGTTTCGAAATGACCGGCGAGGGCATCGTGGAGGTTAGCGACCCGAGCGCGCTCTTCGTTTCCGGCAGCACCATGCCGGTATCTGGAACCTGCATAACCGTTGCGGTCGAAGGCAGGCGCCCTCTGAGGGCTGAAATTCAGGCACTTGTGGTGAAGAGTAGTTCCCCGCAACCAAGGCGTGTTACAAACGGCGTGGACAGCTCCCGGGTGGCAATGCTACTTGCTGTGCTGGAGCGAAGAGCAGGAATCTCGCTTAGCGACAAGGATGTATATGTTTCAACGGTTGGCGGCATGAGAATTATTGAGCCCGCCGCCGATCTGGCAATCGCCATTGCCATTGCTTCTGCAGTCAGCGACAAACCCGTATCAACCAAAGTCGCGGCCTTCGGTGAAATATCCCTATCGGGGGAGGTTCGCGGTGTTGCTAACCTCTCGCAGCGAACCAATGAGGCCAGTCGACTGGGCCACAAGATAATTATTGATTCAACAAGTGGGCAGCTAAAAAAGGCCCTCACTCAAGCACTGGCCCATTCGGACCAGTCGCAACAGGTATCTAGTTGAGGATAAAGCGAACGTCCTCGGAGATAACTCCGTTCACCTCAGCTTTTAGCTTGTAGGTAGCGCCGCCGCCGGGAACTGCCTGCATCCCCTGTGCTGCACTACAGCCTTCAGAAGATGAATAAACCCGATCCCAGGCAGATGGCTCGGCCTTCAGCGGGACGTTAGCCTGAAGCAAAACAGTCAAATCTTTGCTGTCGGACCGATCACAGTCCCTTGACGAATAATAGGTTTGCTCGCCCGATGTGATGGTGAAGAAAGTCACTCTTGATCCAACATTGAACCGGCAGTCCACTAAGCCAGTGTTGGTTACTTCGTACCAAAGATTCGGAATCGCATCGGATGAAAAATTATTTAGAGTTTCGCTGACTTTAGTTGCCTGATCGAAGGTCCCGATCATTGCCGCCAACGAGACCACGCCTGGCGCACAATCTGTGATTTCGGCTGAGACAGCGACCTCGGTTTCCTCGGGCGCGGCAACAACCTGTGTTTGCCCCTGACCGATTACAAGCTGGGCTACTAACCAAATTGCGATCACTAAAACCGCCAGGATGCCCAAGGCTGCGACTCGTCTTCTTCTAATGATCACGGGGTCTAGTTGGGTCATGGGACAAATCTAGCTAGAGGTGCTTGAGCATGCGCGAGTTTCCAAGCGTGTTTTGCTTAACTCTTGCAAGATCCAAAAATTCTGCGACACCGTTATCGTGAGAGCGAACTAGCTCCGCGTAGGTGGCAGGGTCGACAGGAACATCGGAAATCACTTGATAGCCATTTGCAGAGAAAAATTCCTTTTCGAATGTCAGACAAAATACCCTTGTCACGCCAAGAGCCTTTGCCCTGGCTTCAAGTTCGAACAACAGCGCCTTACCAATACCCTGGCGCTTGGACTGCTCGTCAACCGCTAAGGTCCTGACCTCAGCTAAATCTTGCCACATCACATGCAGCGCGCCGAATCCCAGCAGCTTAGAATCTTGCTCCGCAACCACAAATTCTTGAATTGCCTCGTAGGTCTCGACCATTTCTTTGCCAAGCAGCACTCGGTTATCGACCAAGGGCGCAGCGATATTTCTTATGGCTGGGACGTCGGTGGTTTGAGCTGATCGGATTTGGAACATCAGGTAATTATGAACTACTCAAGCCCTGAGAGAAAGCAAGACTTCGTTGCGCCTCAGAAAAAACGGGGTTGTTGGGGCGTTGTAGCGCGCATACATGGGCGTTGGATCGAACTCAATACCTTCCGCAAGAAGTAGTTCCTTGAGCTTCTTTTCATTATTTGAAAAAGAATGATTGCCGACCGTCCCAGAGAATCGAATGGCAGCCATCTTCATCGCTGGGTGCTCGGCAATTTTCAAGTTTGCATCTTCAGAAGTTGGCATATCAGCTATCGACATGCCACTAGGCATTACAAAAGAAACTTTGTAACCATTGTCGACCGGGACCTCGGTGATCGGTGCGGTCATGGGTATTTTCTTGGATTCCCGGTTGCTACCGAAGATAAAACTGGCAAGAGTTCTAAATGCTTGATTGCCAGCAGAAAGCATATTGCCAGTTTCAAGAGTCGAGACGGTGATGAAGGGCGCGTAATCGCGCACCTCAAAGTCTTTATAGGACTTCACCACCTCGTACTTCTGAACCTCGGTCATGCCTTAGCTACTGGCTCTTGCTCCCTTGACGCTGCAACAAAGCTGAACTCATCGTCCAAGTAATCAACCAAGATGTCCTGAGCGTTTCCGATGTAACCAGTCAGGATGCGCTCGGAAATCGAATCTTCGATTTCTCGCTGCACGGCCCTTCTGAGGGGTCTTGCACCCATAGTCGGATCAAAACCAAGCTCGATTAGCCTTTCCTTGGCCGACAGAGTCAAGGTCAACTTCAAATCGCGGTCGTCCAAGCGAAGCTGAAGCCTGCTTATAAACAGATCGACAATTAGCAATAGCTCTTCACGAGACAGCTGTGGGAAGACGATTACGTCATCAACACGGTTCAAGAACTCTGGCTTGAAGTTCTTCTTTAGCTCCTCGTTCACCTTGCCCTTCATTTGGGTGTAGTCGTTCTGACTGTCGCCCTCGAGTGAGAACCCGAGTGTGCTACCTGTAATCTCGCGAGTACCCAAGTTGGTGGTCATGATGATGATTGTGTTTTTGAAGTCCACAACGCGTCCTTGGCCGTCGGTCAACCTTCCCTCTTCGAGAATCTGCAACAACGAGTTGAAAATATCGGGGTGGGCCTTTTCGATCTCATCGAATAACACCACCGAGAATGGCTTGCGACGAATCTTCTCGGTCAGCTGTCCACCCTCTTCGTAGCCAACAAAGCCCGGAGGGGCTCCAAATAGCCTGGAAACAGTGTGCTTTTCGCTGTACTCGCTCATGTCCAGCGCGATTAGTGCGTCCTCGTCCTCAAACAAGAATTCCGCAAGGGCCTTGGCCAGCTCGGTCTTTCCAACACCGGTTGGTCCGGCAAAGATAAACGAACCAGATGGGCGCTTTGGATCTTTCAATCCTGCTCGTTGGCGACGAATCGTCTTTGAAAGCGCGGCAATCGCCTGCTCTTGACCGATTACTCGCTTGTGAAGGCCGTCCTCCATGTAAATCAATTTGGCGCCTTCATCCTCACCAAGCTTGAATACTGGAATACCAGTTGCCTGAGCAATAACTTCGGCAATCAAGGCTTCGTCAACAACACCCGGGGTGTCTAGGCTGCCATCACGGAATTCCTTCTCCATGCGAACTTTCTCCGCGGTGAGCTTTTTCTCCTCATCGCGCTTTGTAGCGGCTGCCTCGAAGTCTTGATCGGCAATTGCCTGCTCTTTGGCTTGGCGAACAACAGCCACTTTTTCTTGCATTTCCTTCAGCTCCGGAGGAGCAGAAAGGAAACTGAGCCTCAGTCTGGCACCGGCCTCATCGATTAGGTCTATGGCCTTGTCCGGCAAGAATCTGTCAGTCACGTAGCGATCAGACATGGAAACTGCTGCCACGATTGCACCGTCGGTTATTGAAACCTTGTGGTGCGCTTCGTAGCGGTCGCGAAGTCCCTTCAGAATATTGATTGCAAGCGCCGGGGATGGCTCGTCAACCTGAATCGACTGGAACCTTCTAGCCAACGCAGCGTCTTTCTCGAAGTGCTTGCGATATTCATCCAAAGTCGTGGCACCGATTGTCTGAAGCTCGCCTCTGGCAAGCATTGGTTTCAGGATCGAAGCAGCGTCAATTGCACCTTCTGCGGCACCAGCACCGACGAGGGTGTGAATTTCATCAATAAAAGTGATGATGTCTCCGCGGGTGCGGATTTCCTTGGTGACCTTCTTTAGGCGCTCTTCAAAGTCACCACGGTAACGAGACCCCGCGATAAGGCTTCCCATGTCAAGGGTGTAAAGCTGCTTGCCACGAAGAGTTTCTGGAACCTTTCCAGCAACGATTGCAAGAGCTAACCCTTCGACAACGGCTGTCTTTCCGACTCCCGGCTCACCGATCAAAATTGGGTTGTTCTTGGTTCGGCGAGAAAGAATCTGCATTACGCGTTCGGTTTCTTTTTCGCGACCAACTACTGGGTCAAGCTTTCCCTCCGCAGCGGCGTGAGTGAGGTTTCTACCGTACTGATCGAGGATCGTAGAGCCCTTGGCCTGAGGCTGGGATTCTCCGCCCACGGAAACAGTTTCTTTGCCTTGGTAGCCGGACAAGAGCTGAATGACTTGCTGGCGAACTTTGTTTGTATCTGCTCCAAGCTTTGTTAGCACCTGAGCGGCAACGCCTTCGCCCTCGCGAATCAGGCCTAGCAGCAAGTGCTCGGTTCCGATGTAGCTGTGGCCAAGCTGAAGTGCCTCTCGAAGACTTAGTTCAAGAACCTTCTTGGCTCTTGGAGTGAAAGGAATGTGCCCGGACGGCGACTGCTGGCCCTGGCCGATAATGTCTTGCACTTGCTCTCTGACCTGCTCGAGGTTTATGCCCAGCGCCTCTAGCGCTTTGGCGGCAACACCTTCACCCTCGTGAATCAGACCGAGCAAGATGTGCTCAGTTCCGATGTAGTTGTGGTTTAGAAGCTTCGCCTCTTCTTGAGCAAGCACAACGACTCTGCGAGCCTTGTCTGTAAATTTCTCGAACAAGTTAGCACCTTTCCAAATCCGTAATCAAAATGCTACGTGGGTGCTTGACACAAAACTAGCGCTGTTCGCCCAAGGCGTTAGCGCGTTTAGCCCGCTCTTCTGCTTCGATCTTCGCGTAGACATCGCGCTCACCTTTATCGGCGCGCAAGATAGAGCGCATCATGATCCAAAATATCACTCCGACCGCGGCTGGCGGAATCAGTGAAATTAACACATCTAGCACGGTCTCCCAAGCAGTCATCTCCACCTACTTCACCAACGGGAACAAAATAGTTTCCCGAATACCTAGGCCGGTGAGCGACATTAAGAGTCGATCGATACCAAGCCCCAAGCCACCCGATGGTGGCATACCAAACTCCAAAGCCTTCAAAAACTCTTCATCCAGCTTCATGGCCTCCGGATCTCCGGTTGCTGCCAATTGCATTTGAGCCACGAAACGCTCTCGCTGGACAACCGGGTCCACCAACTCGGAATAGCCAGTGGCTTGCTCGTAACCCATGATGTAGAGATCCCATTTTTCAACAACGCCAGCTTTACTTCGATGGTCTCTAGTCAGAGGTGAAGTGTCCACCGGAAAATCAATCACAAACGCAGGCCCGGTTAGCCCCGGCTTCACAAAGTGCTCCCAAAGCTCTTCAACGTACTTGCCGTGCAGTGGGTGGTCGATCTCAATACCAACGGAGTCAGCAAGCTTCTTCAATTCCGTGACTGAGGTTTCTGGTGTGACTGGCACACCGCAGGCCTCTGACAAAGATTCATACATCGAAACCCTTGGCCAATTGCCACTTAGGTCGTTGACTGTCCCGTCCTCGAGCTGAACCACTTGAGTTCCCAGAACATCGGATGCGGCGTTTTGGATTAGGGCTTGAGTCAGATCCATCATGGTGTGGTAATCGCCGTATGCCTCGTAGGCCTCGAGCATTGCGAATTCAGGTGAGTGAGTTCTGTCAGCGCCTTCGTTTCTGAAGTTTCGGTTTATTTCAAACACTCTTTCCAAACCGCCGACAACCGCGCGCTTCAGGAATAGTTCTGGTGCAATTCGAAGATACAAATCGGTGTCGAAGGCATTGGAGTGGGTCTTAAATGGCCTTGCAGATGCGCCGCCGTGCATAACCTGCAGCATCGGTGTCTCAACTTCAATAAAGGCCTGCTTAGCAAAAGTGTTTCTAATCGACTGCATCACCCCAGCGCGAATTTTTACCACCTCGCGAGCGCGGTCACGGACAATCAAATCGATGTAGCGGTGTCGAACTCGAAACTCTTCACCCAGTTCGTTGTGAAGGTTAGGCAGTGGCCTAAGAGTCTTTGCTGCCATTAACCACCTGGTCGCCAAGACGCTTAGTTCGCCTCGCTTAGATGTAATAACCTCGCCCTCGACAAAAACATGGTCGCCCAAATCGACAAGGTCTTTCCAGCTGTCAAGCTGCTCTTGACCGGCCTTATCCAGACTTATCATTGCCTGGATTCGCTCCCCGGAGCCGGACTGCAAAGTGGCAAAGCAAAGTTTGCCGGTGTTTCGAAGAAACATGATTCTTCCGGCCAGGCCAACCTGGTCACCGGTGGCGATGTCTTCTTCAAGATTTGGATACTTAGCCTTGGTCGCCTCAATGGTGTGGGTGATTGGCAACGTCACAGGATATGCAGATCCCAGAGCATTTAGGCGCTCACGCTTGTCCATGCGCACTGCAATTTGCTCGGGGAGGTCTATCTCCTCGTACTCTTCGCCCACTTTAGACACCACCCACTAATAAATTATCGATTAGACGAACTTCCCCGACCCATCCGGCGATCACCATTCTGGCGCCTGCTACGCCTTCGGTAACCGCAAAAGTTTCCGGGTCAACTAGTTCTAGATAGTCAAGTCTAATAATTGGATCAAGCTGCGACATTGCAGCTTCGAAGCAGTCAGCTTTTGTTTTCTTTTTTGAGCCCGCAATCAAGGCCTTATGGAGTGTCCTTGCGGCCGGAATTAGGTCCTTGGGGATTCGCTGATTCCTGCTTGACAGAGCTAGGCCCTCTTCGTCACGCACTGTTTCGCAGGCCACTACTTTTATTGGTTCGCGATCCCCGTTGGCAACCTGTTGCCTAACCATGTGGGTGACCAACATCAACTGCTGCGCATCCTTAGACCCGAAGAACGCAACATCAGGTTGAACCAAATTGAACAAGCGATTGATAACTGTCAGCATGCCGTCGAAGTGGCCGGGCCTAACTGTTCCCTCAAACAGAGTCCCCAGTTCACCGGCGGATATTTCCTTGACGCCAGTAGCCGGATAAACCTCGTGATTACTCGGGGCAAACAAAACATCAACACCGGCATCACTTAGCACCCTGGCATCAACGCCTAGGGTTCTCGGGTAGTTTTCCAGGTCGTCACCTTCCCCGAATTGACGAGGGTTCACGAAAACCGACACCACAATAAACAAACCCTGGTCTTGAGCTTTTTTGACCAAGGACAAATGTCCTTTGTGAAGTGCTCCCATCGTTGGGATAAACCCGACGCGTTTTCCGTCGGTATCAGCGATCACTAAAGCTTGTTCCAATTCCACAATCTTTTGAGCTAGCTGCATCAGAGCGCATCCTTCGGGTCAATCTTGCTAACCGGCTGCGAGAGCGCAGTCTCGACAGCACTTCTAACTACCGGTGCTATTAGTCTGGCGGGGTTTTGGATTCCTGCGTCTTCCAAAATGCCAAGAGCTTGTCTAACAACCAAAGAGGAAAAACTATTCGCAACCTCAAAAGCCTCTGCGTAGGCGGCTCTTTGGTCCTCAGTTATAACCATTGGCTCAGCGCCTAGCTCAATGGCTAAGGCTTCGGCAATGGGTGTGAGGTGCTCTGGCGCGCTCACAGCAATAGAGGTGTTTTTTAGAACCGTTAGGTCCATTGATGTGCCAGTGAAGTGCATCACCGGATGCATGGCGATCGGAATTGCTCCAAATCTGGCAGCATCCGCCAATACCGAATACCCGACCAATGGCGACAGATGGACCACAATTTTCTTTGGTCCAAACAATCCAAGGTCGGCCAGACCTGCGCAAGTTATTTCCAAGTCACTCCAGGGGATTGCAAGCAAAACTAAATCGGCATCCTCAACAACCGCTGCCATATTGGCGATTGGCACGTCGGGGATCAGTGCTTCGATTCGATCAATTGCCTCCGGGCTTTCAACGAATACTCCGATTAGTTCATGCCCGGCTGCAGCCCAAGCTTTGGCAAGTACCGGGCCGGCTGGGTCATCCCCGACAACACCAATCTTCATCTAGCTAGCCTTCCAGTTTCAATCAGAATCAGAACTCGGTGGTGTTTTGCAGTTCCACTGCGAAACCAATCCTCCGATTGCTAAGGCTACGGCGCCAACTAACCCAAACGAGCTGGATAGCATCAAATTCTCCGGCGCAACGCTAAAACTTACGAGCCAAATAATCACGCCGACGTGCCAGCCAACGAACAACGCGCCAGCCAAAACCGAAGCTCTTGCAAGAATCAAGACTCGAACGGCGTAAAAGGGGTTTGGCCTTTCTGGTCTTATCCCTTCTTTGTAGCGTCCAAGTTGCTTGCGATATCGGTAAATCGGAAAACTGAATAGGTAGTTTGCGAGACCCAGCAACAGCAAGCTAATTGTCAAGCTGATTGGACTGGCAGGAAAAACATAGCCAAACCCTGCTGAGAGCTGGGCCACAGTAAGACCCAGGACTAGGCCAACAGCTGAAAATCCGGCCGCTGATTTACTCATCGATCCATTCACTTGATTACCCAGACCATTGAATCCATGCCCTTTGCCAGTTCCTTGACTGGGCCAACCCCGGTGAGCTCACCATCTGGGTCTACTTCCAACCAGGGAATCAGAACGAATGCTCTCTCTTGGGCTCTGGGATGAGGAATGACAAGCGATTTGGTCTCAATGACGCTGGTCCCAAATGTGATGATGTCAAGATCTAGAGTGCGCGCTGCCCATTTGGTCGAGCGAATCCTGCCAAATTTATTCTCGATTTCGTTGAGCCTCGAAAGTAACTTTTTCGGAGAAAGAGAAGTTTCGATGATCGTCACGGCGTTTATATACTCCGGCTCATTTGGATCGACACCCTGCTCAGTGAGGGCGTGGGAGCGGTACTTTTTTGAGTTCGCAACCAGTTCAACACCGCGAAGTTTTCCGATTTGTTTTTGAGCCCTAGAAATAGTTTTTTCTTTATCGCCCAGGTTTGCTCCCAGAGCTATGACAGCCCTAGTTTTCATCTCTTGATCCAGCCAGGGTTACTGACACATCTTGAAACTTTTGGCTTAGAGGGGCATTTGGTTTGTGAACGGTGACTGTTGAGCGAAGAACCCGCGGATCATATTTCAAACAAGCACTAACCAGAGCCCTTGCCAGCGACTCAATTAGATCAAATCGCGTTCTTGCCGATAGTTCAGTTACCAAATCAGCGATAGCAGCATAGGAAACGGTGGAATCAATCGAATCCTCCAAACCAGAATCAACGTCCAGGTGAATATCAATCAGAAACTCTTGCCCGAAGTCCTTCTCATGCTGCTGGACACCGTGAAAGCCAAAAACAGATAGGCCGTCGATTCTGATTTTATAAATCACTTGGTCTCCTGATGATTCTTCAAGGAAGAAACGATGGCAATTGCATCGCTGGTGCTTTGAACGTCGTGAACCCTTACACCCCATAGTTTTCGCTGAAGCAACAAAGCTGTCAAGACCGCGGTTGCAACATCTCGTCTCGGCATAGACACCGAAGCTGGATCTCGCGCGCTCAACGCGTGAGCTAAAAAGCGTTTTCTGGAAGCCCCAACCAAGACCGGTAACCCCAGTTGCTCAAGCTCATCTAATCGATTCACTAGGTCCCAGTTTTGGTAAATATCTTTGGCGAAACCTAGGCCCGGATCAACGACAATTCGACTTCTTGAGATCCCGGCAGCAACCGCCATGGCGACCTGTTCAGCTAGCTCCGCAACAACCTCGCGTGCGACATCGGAGTACTGAGCCATGGATTCCATTTTGTCCGCGTGACCGCGCCAGTGGCCGAGCACATACTTGCAATCTAGATCCTGGATAGCCGCAAACATCTGAGGGTCCGAAAGCCCACCGGAGATGTCATTGACGATGCTTGCGCCAGCCTTGACAGCCTTTCTTGCCGTAGTGGCGTTCATTGTGTCAACCGAGATAGTGATATCAAGATCGCTCTTGATGGCCTCAATGACCGGAAGGATTCTTGCCTGCTCTTCGGCCGGAGTCACCCGCACAGCTCCTGGCCTTGTCGACTCACCACCGACATCGATGATTTGCGCTCCCTGAGCGCTCAACATGCTTGCCTGCTCAAGAGCCTTCGCAGGTTCTAGGAATTGCCCGCCGTCACTGAAAGAGTCGGGGGTTACATTCAGCACGCCCATTAGTAGCGGCCTAGTCCAGCCCGTCATGATTTTTTATTTATCAGCCCCAGGACCTCAGCGCGATAGCTGGGTTCTGTGTATAGGCCCCTTGATGCCAGGGTCACAGTGTTTACATCTGGTTGGCGAGCACCCCTGGATGCAACGCACTGATGCCTAGCTTCAATAACAACTAAAACACCCTTGGCATCTAGGGCCTCTTCGAGAGCGTCCGCCACCTCAGCGGTTAGGTTCTCTTGCAGTTGGGGCCTTGCCGCCAGAACCTCAATAACGCTCGCGAGTCTTCCGAGACCCGCCAGCTTTTTGTTCGGCAAATAGGCAATGTGAGCGACTCCGGTAAAAGGAAGTAGGTGATGCTCACAGATCGACACCAGCTCGATGTCCTTGAGGATTACGGCCTCGGCATTGACTGCATCAAACATGTCGCCGATCACACTTTGAGGATCGACCCCAATGCCGCGAAAAAAAGAGGCGTATGCTTCAGCAACTTTGGTGGGAGTATTTTTCAAGGCAGGTCGATTGGGGTCTTCGCCGATTGCCTCGAGAAGTTCGACAACGGCCGCCTTTATGCGATCAGTCTGCATTTTTGGCTTCCGGTTCTGTTTTATCTTCAAGAGCCTCTAGTTGAACAGCCTTGCGCTTTGGAACCGCGATCGGACCCTTATTGATTCCGGTGCGCTTGGTTGAGGATCGCCATGCGGTCCTTGCTGGAACCTTCTTTACGGCCTTGAAGATCTTTGCTATTTCGTCTTGGTTAAGGGTCTCCTGCTCAAGCAATGATTTAGCAAGCTTGTCCAAAACAACTCTGTTCAGAGTGATGGCCTTGTAGGCCTCATCTTGAGCCCGATCCAGAATTGCACTTACTTCCGCGTCCACCTGCTGCGCCATTTCGTTTGAATAGTTCGCGTGAGTCGCAAGTTCGCGGCCCAAAAACGGCTCGTTGTTTCCGCTGCCAAGAGAAATGGCGCCAATCTTTTGACTCATACCGAACTTGGTAACCATCTGACGAGCAATGCTCGTCGCCTTCTCAAAGTCGTTAGAGGCTCCGGTAGTCGGATCCTTGAACACAACTTCTTCTGCGATGCGGCCGCCCATTGCGTAGGCGATCTGATCCAAAAGCTGATTCCGGCTGATCGAATATCGATCTTCCATTGGCATCACCATGGTGTATCCGAGGGCTCGCCCTCTCGGCAAAATAGTGACCTTGGTAACCGGGTCCGAGTAGTTTCCTGCACCAGCAACAAGTGCGTGACCAGCCTCGTGATATGCAGTCACAAGACGCTCTTGATCTTTCATGATCGAGGACTTCTTCTGAGGTCCACCGATCACGCGGTCAATTGCCTCATCGATAATTTCATCCGTTATCTCGGTTCGGTTGAGTCTCGCAGCCAAGAGTGCAGATTCGTTCAACACGTTTGCAAGATCCGCACCAGTGAAGCCCGGTGTACGTCTTGCAATCAGACTTAAATCAACGTCTTCGGCGATTGGCTTGGACTTTGAGTGAACCTTCAGAATCTTTGCACGACCCTTTAGGTCAGGAGCAGTCACGCCAACTTGGCGGTCGAATCTGCCCGGGCGCAACAGGGCTGGATCCAAAACATCCGGTCGGTTCGTTGCCGCAATCAAAATGACGCTGGCGTTGGTGTCGAAGCCATCCATCTCAACCAGCAATTGGTTTAGAGTCTGCTCGCGCTCATCGTTACCACCGCCAATTCCGGTGCCGCGATGACGACCAACTGCATCAATCTCGTCGATGAAAATAATCGCGGGGGCTGCCTGCTTGGCCTGCTCGAACAGGTCTCTAACTCGAGAAGCTCCAACTCCTACGAACATTTCCACGAAGTCGGAACCTGAGATCGAGAAAAATGGAACGCCGGCTTCGCCGGCCACGGCCTTTGCGATTAGGGTCTTTCCGGTTCCCGGAGGTCCGTAAAGAAGTACGCCTCGAGGAATCTTTGCGCCCATGTCCAAAAACTTCTTCGGGTTCTTTAGGAAATCTTTCAACTCTGTGAGCTCTTCAATAGCTTCTTCGATTCCCGCAACATCTTCGAAGGTGACGTTGGATGTCTCTTTTGTGACCATCTTCGCCTTGGATTTACCAAACTGCATTACCCCGCGGCCGCCGCCAGACATGGAGCTCATCAGGAACCAGAACAGTGCTCCAATAATTATGAATGGCAGCAAGGAGCCGAGGATTGCTAGGTACCAGGGGGTAGAGGGAACTTCGTCTGTCCAGCCCTCTGAAATTTGAGAGTCAGCAACAATTTCAGCAACGGTCACAGCTCGACCTGACACAAAGTAGAACTGAACGCTCTGGCCGAACTCGGCATCCGGGTTCCTAAGCTCTACGTCGACTCGCTGGTTGCCATCAAAGATGGTGACCTTTTCAGCGTCACCGGACTTAATCATCTCCAGGCCAACTTGAGTGTCTACCTTGGTGAACTGCTGGGCGCCAATGAGGCTTGTGCCGATCAGAAGAACCGACAGCGCGAGCGCTATCCAAAGCCACGGACCACGCAAAAACTTCTTAAAAGTCATGGGGGTCTTTGCTTTGCTCTTGTCTTTAGGGGCCATATCCTTCGAAGAAGCTTCGTCTTTTTTGGCTGCATCTTTGTTAGCTAGGTCTTTTTCAGTCGGGTCTTTTTTGGTCAGGTCTTTTTTGGGTTCGGTGTCTTTTTTAGTTGCCATGTCTTTATTCGATGCCATTCGTTTAAGAGTAGACCGCAGGTGACAGCACGCCAACTCCGTCTAATGATCGGTAACGCTCGTTGTAGTCGAGTCCGTAACCAACTACGAACTCGTTGGGGATATCAAACCCCACCCACCTGACATTTATCTGAACCTTTGCAGCATCTGGCTTGCGAAGCAAAGTGACTACCTCAACCGAGGCTGCACCTCGGTTGGCAAGGTTGGTGGTTAGCCAAGAAAGAGTCAGCCCAGAATCGATGATGTCCTCCACGATCAACACATGTCGGTCGGTGACGTCAGTATCGAGGTCCTTGAGGATTCTTACTACTCCTGAAGAAGTCGTTCCGGAACCGTAGGAAGAAACTGCCATCCAGTCTTGGGAGGTTGAAAGCTGCATTGCCCTGGAAAGGTCGGCCATGAATGGCACGGCACCCTTTAGAACACCGACTAGAAGCGGATCCTTGTCTTGGTAATAAGAATCAAGTTCGCCAGCAAGCTCTATAATCCTCTCGGCAATTTGATCTGCAGTGACTAGCACCGTCGTAATGTCTGGGTGATTTAGGTGCAATTCACGGCTCCCGGTTGATAAATGGCTAGACGCTTTTAAAGACAAGCTCTTGGCTTACTCGCTCTACTGTAATGCCAGAAAGAACCAGCTTGTTTTGTCCGTGCCAATTGGTAATCAGTTCATCGATTCCGATCACTTGAGATCGAGAAACAGTCTTTGCGCCGGCAGCAATTGCCGTTTCAAAAAGCACCCTTCGGCGAAGCCCCGGCAGCACTCCAGTGAGTCTTGCAATCGATAACTTAGTTTCGTCACTCGAACTTGAGACGGTTGCCTCTAAAACAAGCTCGTTAGCCATAAAAAACAAAACATCATCTGACTCACTGGCAAGTTCGGCGGTTCTGGCAAGAGCACTCGCGAATCCAGGACCAAGCTCGGCTTCCAGCGTGTCAAGTAGCTGCCGAATACGAACTCTTGTGAACTTAGGGTCTTTGTTGTGAGGGTCCTGCCAGACTTCGATATCTTGGTCATTACAGGCCTGCAAAAGCACATCGCGCTTGATGCCGAGCAAAGGCCTCACTAGCTTTTTGTTTTTATCGAAATTTTGCATGCCCGCAATTGAGCGCAGGCCCGAGCCGCGAGTGAGTCCCAGCAAAACAGTCTCGGCTTGATCTTCAAGGTTGTGGCCCAGGAATGTAACCTCGGCACTGACAAGCTTTCGGGCGCGCTCAAGAGACTCATATCTTGCCGTCCTAGCGGCTGCCTCCGGTCCATTGCCGGATTCGGCAACAGTAATGGTTTCGATCACAACTGGGTCAACCCCGAGTTCTTCCAGTTTTGCAGCGGTCGACTGCGCGACCTTGCTGGATGCTTCTTGCAAACCATGATCGACAACAACTGCCGCTACCCGAAGGCCATGTTTTGGACCTTCAAAAATTAATGCTGCGGCCAGCGCCATGGAATCTGGACCACCGGAGCAAGCCACTAAAACTCTCGAGTCTGGTTCAAGATTTAGCGCCTCAAGACTGTCCCGCACGGCTCGACGAACATCGGCAACCGCCGGAGTCAGTCGATTTCTAATAACCATCGCTCCCAATTCGCTAATCTTTTAGCTAAGCCTATTGAGGAGAAGCCTTGCCATACGACGTAGTTATTGAGATTCCACGCGGTTCCAGAAACAAATATGAGGTCGACCACGAAACTGGTCGTGTCTATCTAGACCGAGTTTTGTTCACCCCGTTTGTCTATCCGACCGACTATGGATACTTTGAAAAAACCCTCGGTGGCGACGGCGACCCGCTGGATGCCCTTGTTCTGCTTGAGCACCCACTGTTCCCGGGTGTCGGCGTGAAGGTTCGCGCTGTTGGCATGCTGGTCATGGAAGACGATGGAGGCGTGGACGAAAAAGTACTCTGCGTTCCTGCCAAGGACCCTCGTTGGGACCACATTCAAGATCTAAGCGATGTTCCTTCTCAGACCAAAAATGAAATTGAGCACTTTTTTGCCCACTACAAAGATCTAGAGCCTGGCAAATGGGTCAAGATTCAGGGCTGGGAGGGCAAAGAAAAAACCGAAAAGGTTATCGAAGCCGCCTATGCCAACTTCAAGCATTAAATTCTTCAGCCGCACATTAGCCGCATTATTGGCAATCTGGCTGCTCCCGCTGGGAGCTCAAGCATCCGTTGACGATTTTTACTTCGACTCGTTTGACGCCGAATTTGAAATTTCCTCCGACAAGGATGGCGTTGCAACTCTTGAAGTAAAAGAAACTTTGGTTGCCGTCTTTCCCGAGTATGACCAGAACCGAGGTTTGATTCGGTACTTGCCCTCTTGGTACAACCGAATGCCCCTGGAGACGGAAATTCTTTCGCTCACCGACGGGGCCGGAAACGAAAGGCCGTTAGAGACATTTTCAGAGTCGGGCTACTTAGCGGTGGACTCCGTGGTTCCAAAGGGAGAGTTTTTGTATGGGGCTCAGACCTTTGTGTTGAGTTATCGGCAGAAAAATGTGATCGGGGATTTCACCGATAGCACCGGTTTTCAGGAGTTCTACTGGGATATCAACGGCTCTGGATGGAGTCAAGACTTTGAAACAGTCCGAGCCCAAATCCAGGTCGATGACCAGGCAAGTGCTGGCTTAGTGCGCGAAGAGTCCGCTTGCTATTTCGGTTTTGAGGGTGAGACAAATCGCTGCAAGCTAACATTCACGGACGCTGGTGACTCGGTTCTTGTGCTTGTTGAGTAACAAAACCTGAGCGCTTATCAGACCGTGACTGTGTCGCTCGCCTTTGAACCGGGGACTTTTTTGATCTTGACCAGAGACCCGGCTGACTACCCACTCAATTGGTTGTTGATTCCATTATTTGCTGGGTTGCTGGCAAGATACATCTCAAAGAAATCCGTAAATCACGTTGGAGTGTTACAAGATCAGACGTACAGCTCTCAGATGATGACGTAGTCGCGCTGAAGGCGCTGTTCGGGCAGCTACCCGAAATTGGAGTCGAGCTTCAACTACCCAAGAGCAACAAGAGCTTGTCTGCGCGATTGGTCAAATATGGCAAGCAACTCAAAGTCAGCTTTCAGGACACCTTCACAATGAAGGTAGCGCTGGCTCCAAGGCTGCTATTTGTGATATCTTCTCTGGTGCTGAGCGCTTCAGGGCTGACCCTCGCAATCATATCGCTCTCGAATAGATATGGAAATTGGATGGTGGACACGGCCCTAACTGGCTTCCCAGTCCTTGGCACAGTGGGGGCCTTGCTTATGTCTAGAACTCCCTTCAATGCCCTCGGCGCAGAGACAAGAGACCACCTGAAGGGCTTGAAGATATATATAAAGCTGGCCGAGCGTGACCGACTTGCCTATCTGCAGTCTCCATCGGGCGCTCTTCGAGTTGGCGAAGATGACTATCTAAAACTCCACGAAAGGCTGCTCCCATGGGCAATCCTCTTGGGGCTTGGTAAGGCATGGACGAAAGAGCTCAGCGAGCAGTACGGGGATGACCAACCGTTCTGGATTACCAGTACTAATAGCTCCCAATTCGCAGGAACGATGAAATCACTCTCATCTGGAACCACTGCATCATTTGGCTCCAGCACCTCGGGTGGTGCCGGTGGTGGTGGTGGTGCCGGTGGTGGTGGTGGTGCCGGTGGCGGTGGTGGTGGCCGCTAGGCGCTAGGCCTTCCGGCATAGGGCCAGATTTCGCCGTAGCGAACCGGAACAATCCGGACGGTCCTAGCTGGGTTTGGAGCTTCCAGCATCATGCCGTCACCCAGGTAGATGGCGACGTGGTACTTGTCACCGGAAAATGCAGTTTCCTTACTCCACCAAATTAGATCTCCGCGCTGGACGTCCTGGAACGGAACCAGCCTTTTCGCACTGGCCAACACGTTGTATTGAGCGGTGGCTGAGTGCCAGCCGATATAAACTCCAGCTGCCGAGTAAGCCTTCATCGTGATTCCTGAGCAGTCCCAAACATTCGGACCAGAGCCTCCAAGAACATATCTTTCACCGAGCTGCTCGTTGGCAAAAGAAATTGCAGCCTCAACCTTTGACCAATCTGGCTCTGCGACGCTGTATAGCTCTGGGGCCGTTGGTGCGGACTTCACTAGGTTTTGCCTGCGCTCGGCCTCTAGGCCCTCGATGCGCTGGCGCTCAACATCGTCTGCGGTGTCTTTCAGGGTCGCTAATTGGCTCATCATGTTGGCGCGCTGGCGCTCAGACTCTTTTACTTTGGCGATAACTGCATCTGCTGCCGCTTTAGCCTCGGCAAATATCTTTTCGGCTTCGGCTTCAAAGCCCTGCAATGCTTCCTTCGCGCTGGATAGCTCCTCAGCCAGTGATTTGGCTTGAGTCTGCTTATCGATTGCTGCCTGGTAGATTGCGCCGGTCCGCTGAGCAAGCATGTCTTGCATTGTCAGCTGATAAAGCAAATCTTCTGCGTTGCCAGGATTGAAAAATAACTCGAGAGAAGTGTTTCCACTTGCTTGATCGCGATACATCTTGCCGACTATTTGCGCCAGTTGGATCTTCGCTTCTTCAGCTTCTGTTGCTGCCAGCTCAACCTTGGACTGCAATCCATCAACTTTGGCGGCCATTTGTGCCACTTCTTCAACCGCCTGGTTGTACTCTTCGTTTTTTTGAAGAGCGATTATTTCTAGGGCATCTGCCTCAATCCGAATGGTTTCCAGAATGCCCTCAATGCGCTCGACCATTTTTTGTTTCTCTTGGACGTTGGCTTTTGCTGCTGCAACCTCGGCTGCGGTGGGATAGCTAGGCACGGCATAGGCGGGCGCCAGCAGGACACTGGTGAGCAGAATACCCACTCCAGCGAGAGCTGCGACTACTTGTTTACGGCCTAATTTCAAAACGCCTCCGGGCAATTAGGGTAACTGAAAGGCTCAACTAATGACTGAAGGTTTTCTGTGTGTTGCCAACTCGCTATTTGACCAGTAATGTTTATCTCGGTGCTTTTGAGGTTGCCAACTTCATGGCCCCATCGTTTAGCGGCCTAGGACGCTGGCCTTTCACGCCGGTAGCACGGGTTCGAATCCCGTTGGGGTCACCAGGCGATGTCCTTAGCACCATTTTGACCCTGTAGCGCAGTTGGTTAGCGCGCCGCCCTGTCACGGCGGAGGTCGCGAGTTCAAGTCTCGTCAGGGTCGCTTCGCCTAGTGCGAATGGGGGGTATTACCCCACGGCTCTGTAGCTCAGTTGGTAGAGCGAACGACTGAAAATCGTTAGGTCACCGGATCGACGCCGGTCGGAGCCACATTGGAAGAAGGCGGATAGTGACCATCATTTTTGGCCTACTATCCGCCTTTTCTTATGGCTACGCAGATTTCGTTGGGGCTCTCGCAGCAAAACGAATTCGGGCGGTTGCCGCAACCACCTACTCTTTTAGCGTCGGTCTAGTTCTCGCAATTGTTTTTAGCCTCTTCATCGGAGCTGAGTATTCAGCCCAAACAATTCAAGCTGGCGCTCTAGCCGGTATCGCTGCAGCCGTTGCACTGAGCTGCCTATACGCGGGCCTCGCCATTGGTCCGATCTCCATCGTTAGCCCTTTGACTGCGGTTATTTCAGCGATTATCCCCGTCCTAGTGGACGTTGCATCTGGCCAAGAGCTTTCTAACTTCGTGATTATCGCAGTGGTGCTAATTCTGATCGCGGTGGTTTTAGTAGGTTTTGTGCCGGGTCATAATGTAAAACTTCCCTCACCACTGGCTCTTGCCTATTCGGTTGGTGCTGGGCTCGGTTTTTCGGGCATCTTCTTATTTCTTGATTCCGCCGCTGCGGATTCGGGGCTTGCGGTCTTGGTTGTCATGAAGGCAGTTGGACTGGTGCTGCTGATTGGTGGCCTTTTTGCGCTTTGGCTAAGGGCGCCAAAGAAGGCCTTCATTGAAAGAATCGCTGACTATAAATTAGCTGGGCTGTTGTTATTAGCCGGGCTTGGCGATGTGCTGGGTAACGTGACTTTCTTGGTTGCTACAAGATCTGGCGCCCTCGCAGTGGCCGCGGTGCTAACCGCTCTTTACCCAGTTGGAACGATATTGTTAGCACGGGTGTTTCTAAAAGAAAGAATTGCCCTATCCCAGGGTGCAGGGATAGTTTTGGCGCTTGGGGCATGTGCGCTCCTGGCAATCGGTTAATAAAAAAGAAATGAGCAACATGTCATCTCAAACCTCCTCGCGAAAACGCTGGATCGGCCTTGTATTTATCTCGATGGCTATTTCCCTGGTGATCATCGACGGAACCATCGTCAACACAATTTTCCCAGCCATCATCGAGGAGCTTGATTTGTCATCCACTGAGGTTCAGTGGGTTCAAGAAAGCTATATCTTGGTCTTTGCCTCCTTGCTGTTGGTCTTTGGCTCGCTTGCCGACCGCTTCGGCAGAAAGCGAATTCTGAACCTTGGAATCGTGGTCTTCATAATCGCCTCGGTTTGGGCTGGTCTGACCGAGTCTTCAACCGAGTTGATCTTGGCAAGAGTTGTTCAAGGTGTTGGTGGTGCAATGGTTCTTCCAACAACACTTTCGCTGGTGAACGCAAACTTCCAGGGCCGCGAACGCGGCATTGCCTTTGGAATTTGGGGATCAACCATCGGTGGCATGGTGGCCGTTGGTCCGGTACTCGGTGGCTGGTTGGCAACAGACTTTACTTGGCGCTGGGCGTTCATGATTAACCTGCCGCTTGGAATCATTATTTTGGCCGGGCTTCTTTGGTTAGTTCCAGAATCAAAGTCTCCGCAGCGTGCCGGTGGCATCGACTGGATCGGAGCAGTTATCTCCGTGGTTATGTTCTCCACTTTGGTCTTTGGTCTTATTGAAGGACGCATCTACGGCTGGTGGACACAGACTGAAAAGCAATTTAGTCTCGGTGACTTTACATGGCCAGTGGACTCAATTTCGGTTATTCCAGTTGCCCTCGCTATCTCGATAATTGCGAGCGTAGCTTTTGTGCGCTGGGAGATTAGGCAAGAAAAGGCCCACAAAAACGTGATCCTGGATCTCGGTCTATTTTCAATTACTTCATTTAGAAACGGCTCTATCGCAGCCGGAATCATCTCGATGGGTGAGTTCGGAATCTTGTTCGCGCTGCCGCTTTGGCTGCAAAACGTTCTCGGTCTTTCCCCTGTCAGCTCGGGCTTAGTTTTGCTCTGGCTTGCAGGAGGAGCATTCTTGGCAAGCGCGATCGGTGGCGCAATGACTGGGAAACTACCGCCGGCAAGAGCCGTCCAGACTGGTGTATTGCTTGAGTTAGTGGCCGTGATCGGCATCGCACTTCTGGCCAGCACCGAAAGTGGCTGGGTCGCGGTTGCTCCGCTGTTGTTTATTTATGGAATCGGTATTGGTTTGGCCACGGCCCAACTAACCGGAGTTGTGATGCAGGATGTCCCAATGGAGCAAAACGGCCAAGGCTCAGGATCACAATCTACTGTCCGTCAGGTTGGTTCTGCCCTGGGTATCGCAGTCCTTGGATCGATGCTATTCACCGGGGTTCAAGGAAACTTGGAGACCAGATTGCAGGACACCGGCTTGACTGCCCAGCAGCAGACACAGGTGATTGAACTTGTTGTTGACTCTGCCGGAGGAGCAATCCCGGTACTCGATGAGATTCTTCTGCCTCAGCAGGTTTCCCAAGAGGTAGTCGACGAAGTCATCTACCAGTCCGGTGAGGCCTTTACAGAGGGTGTTCACTTGGCTGCTTGGGCGGCAAGTTTGTTCTTATTCTTGGGCTTTCTGTCAACCTTCCAGCTTGGAAGAAAATCAAAGGTGCCGCTGGTATAACTGAAGCGTTTTTCATTGGCTAGGCTTTGGATGTGTCTACCAACTGGAAAATGGCGGGATACGTCTTCATTGGAGGCGCCCTAGGAACAATGCTTCGGTATTTTCTATCAGAAGCTATTTCCATTAGCGCTGAATTTCCTACCGGTGAGCTAATAGCCCTGACCACGATAAATCTACTTGGCGCTCACTTTTTAGGGCTAACCGCCCGGCTTCCTTATTTCCAAACCTTATGGTGCAAGTGGCTTTGGGCCTACGGCTTTGCCGGTGGCTTTACCACCATGAGTGCGGTGACGCTCTTTGCGGATATAAACGGGCTGACTTGGGAGATTTTCGCAATGATGTTTGGTGGCATTGCTAGCTACGGCGCCGGTTGGCACCTCGGCAGAAGGATTCAGCAAAGGGCTGACGCAAAATGAGTAACCCGATTTTGATGACGCTTTTGATTGGTGTTTTTGGTGGCCTAGGAAGCATCGCACGAGTGTTCATGATTAGGTGGGGCGGAGTATTGCCCTTTGGCCTCTTCCTTACCAATGGCGTTGCAGCGGCTTTGGTTGGTTACATTCACGCGGGAAACCTCGCACAGGATTACCTGGTGATCGGAATTGTTGGCCTTGCTGGCGGCCTATCTACCTTCTCAGGGATAGCAAGGGCTGGCTTTGATTTCTATCATCGCGGCCGAATAGCCCAAATGCTCTTGACTGGGGCGATCAGCATAGTTGTTCCACTACTTACGCTCACACTGGCTTTAAGGTTCACTTAGCCCTGTTAGAATTTAGCTATAGATTCCCACAGGTTTCCTGGGTAGCGGTTTTACCCAGATTAGTTAGAGAAAAAGGGGGCTCGCCATGGGGCGTGGCCGTCAAAAAGCTAAGAACACCAAGGTTGCCAGAGAGCTTAAGTACTTCAGCCCGGCAACCGATTACTCTGCGCTTGAAGCAGAGCTCAGCCATGTGCCAGAGGGTGAACCCGAATATGAAGACAAATGGGCTGGCCTTTATGACGATGAAGAGACCGAAGAAGAGCCTGCCTAGTTACCAAGCAGTTGCAGCAACAACCAGCCCAACTAAGATCTCCAGATTAATCCTAGAATCCGAGTAGTCCTCGGTCATTGCGAAACTTTCACCATCTTCAGAGGCAATTCGAATAGTCAGGTTTTCATTCTTTAGATAAGCAATTGCCTCCTGTTTGCTCATCCCAACTACCTGGCACCCAGCTAGCTTGGTCTCGGCATGCTTTTTGGAGAACTGGTCGGGGCTGGTATCAATGAAGCAAAGCTCGTTAGGAGAATCAAGAACGCTTGAAACTGAAGCATTGTTTGCCCCGGTTATTAGACCAATAACAAATGCGGCCGAAGCCAACAACAGACCAATTACCGCGACAACGGCAGTTTGTTTATTTGGCATACTCCCCAACTAGTCGAACCGAGCCCCCGTGCGTGCCCTTGGCTGAGGACAAATAACCTTTGGATTCTGCGTTTTCGGGCTTTGGCTCTATGACGCCTAGTTGCCAGCTCGAAACACCAAGCTCTCTCAGACTTCCCATGATTGCAGCTGCGCTGTCCTCGCGAACCACAATCGCAAAGCCAAGGCCGAGGTTCCAAGTTGACTCCAAGTCAAATAGGTCTATGCCAGCTGACTCAGCAAGAACCTGGAAGACCGGCTGTGGCTGCCAAGTTGAACGCTGAACATCCAAAGCGACATGAGCAGGTAAGACCCTAGAAAGGTTTGCCGCAATGCCGCCCCCGGTGATGTGGCTCATGGTTGAAAACTTATTTTGGTAACGAACATCTTGAAGAAGCTTGTTTAGAACTCCGGTGTACAGGGCAGTTGGCTCTAGAAGCTCCTCGCCCAAAGTTCTTCCAAACTCCGCAATCAAATCGGTGTATTGCCAGTTGTTATCAGCGACAATCTTTCGAACCAATGAGTAGCCATTTGAGTGCAAGCCCGATGATTGCAGTCCTAAAACGACATCACCAACTTGGACTTTTTCGCTAGAAAGAATCTTGTCCTTTTCAACCACTCCGACTGCGGCCCCCGCCACGTCATACTCGTGCGGCTTTAGAAGGCCTGGGTGTTCGGCTGTTTCGCCGCCAACTAGGGCCACATCCACAGCCTTGCAGGCCTTAGCAATTCCTCTAACAATGTCTGCGATTCGAGTGGGCTCCAATTGACCGCAGGCTATGTAATCGGTCATGAACAAGCTGCGCGCGCCGGTCACCACAATGTCGTCAACGACCATGCCGACTAGGTCTTGGCCAATGGTGTCGTGCTTATCCATTGCTTGAGCGATAGCAACCTTTGTGCCAACGCCGTCGGTCGAGGTTGCCAGAATTGGGTGGTCATAAGATTTCAAGATGCTGGCATCGATCATTCCGGCAAAGCCACCGAAGCCGCCTAGAACCAAGTTGTTGTGGGTGGAAGAAACAGCCTGTTTCATAAGCTCTACTGCCCTATCACCGGCTTCAGTGTCGACTCCAGAGGCTGCATACGGATTGGTCATAATTTATGCACATGCCCTTCTGCCTCGATGGTTGCCACCGAGCGTTCCAATAAGTTCTTGCCCAAGCGATCTGCGGCGGGGAGCTCTATTGGATATTTACCGGTGAAACATGCGGTGCAGAGCTTTTCCTCCGGCTGGTTGGTCGCCTCGACCATGCCGTCCTTGGAAAGGTAACCAAGTGAATCCGCTCCGATTGATTGCCTAATGTCATCCATGGCAAGACCAGACGCTAGCAATTCCGCCCTCGATGCAAAATCAATGCCGTAAAAACATGGCCAGGTGATTGGTGGGCTAGAGATTCGAACGTGAACCTCGGCGGCACCTGCTTCCTTCAGCATCTTTACTAGAGCGCGCTGGGTATTGCCCCTAACGATCGAGTCGTCCACCACAATTAGGCGCTTGCCTGCAATTACTGCCTTGAGCGGATTGAGCTTCAGCCTGATACCCAATTGGCGAATTGTCTGCGAAGGCTCGATGAAGGTTCTACCGACATAGGCGTTCTTTACGAGTCCATGCCCAAAAGGTATCCCGGACTGTTCGCTGTAGCCGATGGCGGCAGGTGTTCCGGACTCTGGCGTCGGCATCACCAAGTCGGCCTCGACTGGATGCTCCTTGGCTAAGGTTCGACCCATTTCAACTCTTGCCTCGTAGACCACGCGACCACTTATGGCCGTGTCGGGTCTGGCTAGATACACATACTCAAAAACACAGCCGGCTCGTTTTTCCTCAGCAAACTTAGAAGAGCGAAGTCCGCTTTCGTCAATTGCAATCAATTCGCCAGGTTCAACCTCGCGAACGTAAGACGCCCCAACGATATCGAGTGCTGCTGACTCCGATGCAACGACCCAGCCCCGCTCCAGCCGGCCAAGAACAAGCGGTCTGACGCCTTGAGGGTCTCTTGCCGCATACAAGGTTGATTCATCCATGAACACCAGGCAGTAAGCGCCTTTGACTTTTGGTAGCAGCTCAATGGCAGTTTGCTCCAGAGAACTATCCGGGTTTCCGGTTAGAAGCGCGGTCAACACAGCGGTGTCAGTGGTATTGCCCCCACGAAGTTCTGATTCGTGGTTTGGGTAGCGCTCATCAAGCAGTTCCAGTAGCTCGGAGGTGTTGGTTAGATTGCCGTTGTGGCCAAGTGCGACAGTGCCGTAGGCAGTCCTACCTAAGGTTGGCTGAGCATTTCTCCAATGCGAAGCCCCGGTGGTTGAGTAGCGGGTGTGGCCGACGGCAATGTGGCCCTTTAGAGATTCCAGTGCCGCCTCGTTGAAAACTTGTGAGACCAGACCCATGTCTTTATAAACCAAAATGTTTTCACCGGTGGAAGTCGCGATGCCGGCAGACTCCTGACCGCGGTGTTGAAGAGCATAAAGACCAAAATATGTAAGTTTAGAAACTTCTTCGCCGGGCGCCCAGACGCCAAAAACTCCACACTGGTCCTGTGGACCCTTCTCGCCGGGAAGAATGTCGTGGTTTAGCTTTCCGTCTCCGCGCATCACTGGCTCACTCTATTGACAACCGCTCGCTTGGTGCGACGAGAAGAAATTAGGTCAAAGGCAATTGCAAAAACAACACCCAGGCCAAGCCCAAGGCTTCCAAGGGCCACCAATAACAAGCCAAGAACATTCGCATTAGATCTAGTGGCATCAGGAATAAGCAGGTTCAAACCAAAAGCCAGCAAAACCCCAAGCACCGCACCTGTTAGCGCGAAGGCTAAGACCTTGGGCGCGCGACGGATTTCTACTTCCTCAGAATTATCTTGATTTTTTTTGGCCACGGCTCAATATAATCACGCAATTGCCGCTCACTACCGAATCAGAACTAAACGGCTAACTTTCGGTTGGAAAAACCCTTGCTAACTCATTGGTTTTTTCGCCGGAGAAATGGCAGCCCTGCGTGGCTCTAGCCTCGTCGAAAGTCATTTCACCCGAGCAAAGTGCAATAAAAACCTCTGGAGTGAGCTCCACAACATTTGGCGGTGTTCCCCTGCGGTGATTCATGCCCTCGATGCACTGAACTGCTCCAAATGGAGGCACCCGCAATTCGACGGTTCCACCGCGGTGACTTTTTTCAATCTGCTGCAGCAAGTATCGAACTGCAGTTGGGAGTTGCGCCGGTAAATCGGCTAAGGCAGCCTGACCGTCTGATTGCGAAATCTGTTTTCCTGCCATCAAACAATTATGGCGAGTATGGCCGCGCTTATTGAATTGGTAAACTTTTGCGAATGAGAATTTTGGTCGTAGGTTCCGGTGCAAGAGAGCACGCGATCATCAAGGCGCTTATCAGAACCGGAACCGAGGCCGGTGACATCGTTTGTGCTCCAGGAAACAAATACATTGCCAAACAGGTCGAGGTTCGCGCACTGCATGACGCCTGCGACAAGCTCGCCGTCACGAGAATAGCCCTGGAAGAAGCAGTTGACTTGGCCGTTATTGGCCCGGAGGCGCCGCTGGTTGCAGGAGTGGCGGATGCTCTTCGAACTCAGGGTATTCAAGTTTTTGGGCCCAATCAAAAGGCTGCTGCCCTAGAGGGCAGCAAGCAGTTTGCCAAAGAGGTAATGGCCGCTCAGGACATCCCAACCGGAATGTCCAGACGCTGCGACACAATGTCTGAAGTAACAGCCGCAATGGACCAGTTCGGCGCTCCTTATGTAATCAAGGCCGACGGACTTGCGGCAGGAAAGGGCGTTGTTGTCACTCGCGACAAACAAGAAGCTCTTGATCACGCAGCCAAGTTTTTAAACGAGGGCGTTTTAGTCGAAGAGTTTTTGGAGGGCGAAGAGGTAAGCCTGTTTTTCCTATCCGACGGCAAGAGCGTCATGCCACTTAGTCCCGCCCAGGATTACAAGCGCGCATTTGATAACGATGAGGGCCCAAACACTGGTGGCATGGGTGCATACTCGCCACTTCCCTGGCTCCCCGAAGGCTTCGTGGAGGAAGTCACAAAAAGAATTGCTCAGCCCACAATTAATGAACTGAAAAGGCTAGACGCCGAATTTATTGGCCTGCTCTACTGCGGATTGATCATTACAGACCGCGGAATCAGGGTCATTGAATACAACGCTCGATTTGGTGACCCGGAAACCCAGGTTGTGCTGGCGAGACTGACAACAAATCTCGCTGAGTTACTGATGAGTGCCGCCAGCGGCAAATTAGATGTTGGGCCGGTAGCTGAGTTTTCAGACAAGGTTGCTGTCACAGTTGTTCTGGCATCCGAGGGATACCCAACGACAACTGCACCGGTTCGTGAAGTCAGCGGCATTGAAAGTGCCGAAAGCATGGACGATGTTGAAATCTGTAAGGCCGGTGACACTGGAAGAGTGCTTTCAGTTGTTGGTCTTGCCAATTCATTTCCAGAAGCCAGGGCGCTTGCATACGAAGGCATGTCCAGAATCACGCTTGAAGGCTCGCACTTCCGAAGCGACATTGCGCTCAAGGTTGAGACGAAAGCTGCCGGCTAAATGGAGATTCCAGGCTTTAGTCATCTTTACTCGGGCAAGGTTCGAGATCTCTACACCCCTGAGGCACGGGAATTCCAACACCTGGTGCTTGTGGTTGCAAGCGATCGCATCAGTGCTTTTGACACGGTCCACTCACCTGAGATTCCAGGCAAAGGCGAAAACCTAACGAGGCTCACTAACTTCTGGTTTGATCGGCTTGATGTCGCAAACCATAGAAGTGAAGAGCTAGTAGTGCCGGAAATCGTAAAAGAACGGGCGACGATTGCCAAGCGCCTAGACATGTATCCGGTTGAGTGCGTAGTCCGGGGTTACATATCTGGCTCTGGCTGGAGCGAGTATTTAGAGACCGGTGCAATTTGCGATGTCGAGCTGCCAGCAGGTCTCCAGTTTGGCGACAGGCTCCCGGAGCCAATTTTTACACCCGCCTTCAAGGCTGAGCTCGGTGAAAAAGACCAGAACATAAATTTTGAAGAGACGGTCAAGCTAGTGGGCCAAGAAACAGCCGAAAAACTTCGCGAATACAGCCTAAAAATCTTCGAAAAAGCAGCTCAGATAGCTAGTGACGCTGGGCTGATTCTTGCCGACACGAAGTTTGAATTTGGCAATGACCCGAAAACCAATGCCCTTACTCTCGGCGATGAGGTCCTGACACCCGACAGTTCCCGCTATTGGGACCAGGAACTATGGACCCAAGGGGTCAGGGACCAAAGCTTTGACAAGCAAGGTGTTAGAAATTGGCTCAAAGAAAACTGGGATCTAAAAACCGCTCCGCCAGTGTTGCCAAGTCAAATAGTTAGTGAAACTTCCGCTAAGTATCAAGAGCTCTCTAGCCGTCTGGGAGCCATCTAACGTAGACTGGCAGTTATTCGAGGCGCAGATTTACGCGCCCACCCCCTGTCCGGCAACCAAAGAAGCCCAGAATTTGAACTATTTAAAAACAAAGCTAAGTGCGCTTGTATCGCGTCCCGATCCTCGCTACCGTCCACGCCCAACTGTCCGCGAAGCCCTCAGGAGCCCAAAGCTGCTTCTTAGAGAATCCTTGGCTGGCTTAGTGGTTGCGCTTGCGCTAATCCCAGAGGCAATTAGCTTCAGCATCTTGGCTGGCGTCGACCCACGAGTCGGACTCTTTTCAAGCTTCGTAATGGCAATCACAACTTCGATTCTCGGTGGTAGGCCAGCAATGATTTCGGCTGCTACCGGCGCAATTGCGCTGGTGATTGCCCCGGTTGCCAGAGATTATGGCCTTGACTATTTGCTTGCGACCGTCATCTTGGGTGGGGTTTTTCAACTGGTACTGGCTGCCCTTGGAGCCGCGAAGCTCATGCGCTTTATCCCAAGAAGTGTGATGCTCGGGTTCGTTAATGCTCTCGCAATCTTGATTTTCATGGCTCAGCTACCGCACCTAATTGGCGTGCCGTTCGCGGTGTATTGGTTGGTGGCCCTTGGCCTGCTCGTAATGATCGGCATGCCTCGTCTTACCAAGGTAATCCCGGCCCCGCTGGTTGCAATCGTTTTAGTGAGCGCAATGGTTCTAATCATGGCCATCACGGTGCCTACCGTTGGCGACGAGGGTGAACTACCGCAGTCACTGCCAGAGCTATTGACACCAAACGTGCCACTGACTCTTGAGACATTCAACATCATTGCTCCTTACGCGCTTGCCATGGCGTTGGTTGGTCTCTTGGAGTCTTTGATGACTGCCAAGTTAGTTGATGAGATTACTGACACTCACAGCCAGAAGACTAGGGAGTCACTGGCTCAGGGTGTTGGAAACATTCTCTCGGGCTTCTTGGGCGGCATGGGCGGTTGCGCAATGATCGGTCAAACCATGATCAACGTCAAGGCGTCCGGGGCCAGAACTAGAATCTCGACTTTCTTAGCTGGAGTGTTCCTGTTGATATTGGTGGTTAGCCTCGGAGACATCGTGGCTCAGATTCCGATGGCTGCTCTGGTAGCGGTGATGTTGATGGTTGCCTTTGGAACCTTTAATTGGCACAGCATTCAGCTCAGCACGCTAAAACGGATGCCGGCTAGCGAGACAGCAATCATGCTCGCAACCGTTGCGGTTGTGGTCTGGACTCACAACCTTGCAATAGGCGTGATAGTCGGCGTGATTGTTGCCATGATTGCATTCGCTAGGCGAGTTGCCCACTTCGCTTCAGTAACCAGAACCGTTGGTGGAGACGACGAAGTGTCAGTGGCTTATTACACGGTTCAGGGGGAGCTGTTCTTCGCCTCGAGCAACGACCTAACCACTTTGTTTGAGTACTCCGATGACCCTGATGAGATTGTTATTGATGTCACCGATTCACATATCTGGGATGCATCGACAATTGCAGCCCTAGATGCGATCACAACAAAGTACGAAAACATGAAAAAGAACGTGTACATCAAAGGCATGAACAAAGCCAGCGAACGCCTTCACGGCCAGTTGACTGGAAACCTCGGTCAAGACTGAATTTAGTTTCAAAAAAGTGACTAGTATTTTTAGGTGCTGCATACACTACTAAAACCGGAACATGACAAGCTGGGCGCCAGTTTCACCGAGTTCGGTGGCTGGGAAATGCCCGTTCGCTACGGCTCAGACATTGACGAGCACCACAGTGTTAGAAATAGTTGCGGCCTGTTCGATATCAGCCATATGGCGGAAATCAGAGTGACCGGCCAAGCCGAAGAGTTTCTTGATTACGCGCTAATTTCCAAGCTGTCTGAAATCGACAACGGCCGCGCGAAGTACTCAATGATCTGTGACGATCAGGGCGGCATCATCGATGACCTGATTGTTTATCGCCTCGATGATGACGAGTTCATGATCGTTGCCAACGCAGGTAATCAGCACCAAGTAGTTGAGGCGCTAAAAAACCGACTAGAAAACTTTCCGGACACCAAGATCGTTGACGAATCTGGGCTCTGGTCACTTATCGCGATGCAAGGCCCAAAGACCAAAGAGATCCTGGGGAGTCTTGTCGAAATTGATCTGACGGTTCTGAAGTATTACTCGATTGCCACTGCGGTATTGGATGGCCAAGATGTATTTCTAGCCCGCACCGGGTACACCGGCGAAGACGGCTTTGAAATCTTTGTTGAAGGAGACCCAAGCGGCGTCTGGCAACTGTTGCTTTCTCAAGACGGAGTATCGCCCTGCGGCCTGGCTTGCAGGGACACTCTTCGACTAGAAGCCGGCATGCCACTTTATGGTCACGAACTAAATAAAGACCTCACACCCTTTGCTGCAAACCTCGGCAAGGTCATACGTTTTGATAAGCCAAACTTCGTTGGCAAAGATGCCCTGGAGGAACAAAAACATCCAAAGCAAAGACTCTTTGGCCTTCAGGGTGATGGCCGCAGGGCTGCAAGAGCAGACTACGAGATCTTCTTGCCTGGTGAATCTGATTCAATCGGGATAGTTACTTCTGGAGTGTTGTCACCAACCTTGCAGGTGCCGATCGCGTTGGCGCTTCTAAACACCGATGCAGGTTTGGAGATTGGCTCCGAAGTAGAGGCAGATGTTCGTGGGACGAGAATTTTTTACAAAGTCGTTGAGTTACCGTTTTATAAGCGCGGAAGGTAAATAAGAACATGGCAAATCCTGAGAACCTGAAATACACCAAGGAACACGAGTGGATCCTTATCGAAGACGATATCGCCACCGTCGGAATCACCAAGTATGCAGCTGATGCGCTTGGAGAAATCGTTTACGTGGACCTTCCAAAGGTCGGTAGCGTTGCTGCCCACATGAAGATTTGTGGTGAAATTGAGTCAACCAAGTCAGTGGGCGAACTCTACGCACCAATGGACGGCGAGATCACCGAAGTCAACGGCGCACTGGACCAAGCGCCTGACCAAGTAAATCAGGACCCATTTGGGGATGGATGGTTGATAAAAATCCGTTATACATCTTTACCAGATCTTCTTTCATCGACCGAATACGACGCATTAGTTGGAGAGTAACTGTTGTTAGATCACCATAACTTTCGTAACCGCCACATTGGACCCAACGACGCCCAGCAGCAGCACATGCTTGATTATCTTGGGATCAAAGACCTAGCGGAGCTAATGGAAGCTGCGCTTCCAGAAGCAATTCACTACCGCGGTGGCAGCACTCTTCCGGATGCCATCAGCGAGGACGAGGCTCTTGATCGCCTGAAGGGCATAGTTTCAAAAAACCACATAACTCAGACGTTCATTGGTCTGGGCTATTACGGAACCAGAACCCCCGGGGTTATCAAGCGAAACGTGCTGGAAAACCCAAGCTGGTACACCGCCTACACTCCGTACCAGCCGGAAATCAGCCAGGGCCGACTCGAAGCAATTCTAAATTTCCAGACAATGGTCGCTGAACTAACGGGCATGAAGACGGCTAACGCTTCGATGCTGGATGAATCCACGGCAGTGGTTGAAGCGATGATGGTTGCTAAGCGCAGCTCCGACAGTGATTCAGGCGTTTTCTTCGTTGACAACGATCTCTACCCACAAACCAAGGCGCTGCTAGAGCACCGAGCAGAACCGCTTGGCATCGTCATTACCTACTTTGACCCAACCAAACTCGACCAGCTAGACCAAGAGTGCTTTGGCGCAGTGGTCCAGTATCCGGGCGCGAGCGGCCGAATCATCGACTTTGATGGTCTATTTGCAAAGATCCACGAGTTCGGCGGTCTAGCAATTGCGAGCGCCGACCTAATGGCGCTCACCTTGTTGCGCTCACCCGGCGAAGCCGGTGCGGACGTTGTTTGCGGCACCACTCAGAGATTTGGTGTACCAATGGGTTTTGGTGGCCCTCACGCCGGATACCTAGCAGTCCGTGAAAAGCTGGAGCGCACGATGCCCGGAAGGCTCGTCGGGGTTTCAGTGGACGCTGAAGGCGCTCCCGCCTATCGCCTGACCCTGCAGACCAGAGAACAGCACATTAGGCGTGAGAAGGCAACTAGCAACATTTGCACCGCTCAGGTGCTGCTGGCAGTAATGGCCGGCATGTATGCGGTTTACCACGGTCCAAAAAACCTCAAGGCGATTGCCACAGAAATCCACCACAAGGCCTCAGCGCTAGCAAAAGTTTTGGAGGAGGTTGGCTTCACTCTTCAAAACGATAAGTTCTTCGACACCATAAGAATCACTGACACCGATGCAGAAAAGTTTTACCAGGCCGCTCGAGCCAAAGAGCTCACTGTCCTGCGAGTTGACGACACCACAATCGGCATCTCAGTCGATGAGAGCACCTCTTGGCATCACCTGACGGAACTCGCCGGCGCTTTTGGGGCCAGAGCTCCTAGGCAGGAGGATGCAACCGACCGCTTGAGAAATCACCGCACTAGCGCGTATCTTGAGCACCCCGTATTCAACACCTATCACTCCGAGACCGCGATGATGCGGTACCTCAAGAGGCTTGCTGACTACGATTACGCGCTTGACCGCGGCATGATTCCACTGGGCTCCTGCACCATGAAGCTCAATTCGGTAACCGAGATGGAAGCTGTCACTTGGCCGGAGATTGCTAACCTGCACCCATTTGCCCCTGCCGAAGACACCCAGGGCTACATGGAGCTCATCAAAGAACTCAGCAGCTGGCTAAGCGACATCACCGGCTACGAAGCAGTTTCGCTGCAGCCAAACGCTGGAAGCCAGGGCGAACTTGCCGGCATGCTTGCAATCCGTGGCTACCACCGATCCAGGGGCGACT